>Ga0099364_10000368_pt1 | contig 75428 bp, 70 predicted proteins | sample TergutTh196P3_FD_73070 | JGI IMG/M metagenome (GOLD analysis project Ga0099364, IMG submission 73070) | Microcerotermes parvus P3 segment gut microbial communities from Pointe-Noire, Republic of the Congo - Th196 P3 | ecosystem: Host-associated > Arthropoda: Insects > Digestive system > Gut ...
GAGATGAATCCGGTTGAGCAGATTTGGACGGAAATTCGCAAGCGTGGTTTTAGGAACGAGGTTTTCCAGACGCTAGGCAAAGTAGTGGATAGGCTTTGTGGTACAATTTGCTCTCTTTCAAATGACGTAGTAAAAAGCATCACTGGCCGTAAATGGATTCTAGATTGCTTTTAACTTGGGATTGGTATAATATGCGGAAAGCCCGCCTTTTCAAGCGGGCTTTCTTGTGTAGCGCGATTATTTCTGTTCATACCTTGAATACGCGGCGTCCCAGTCCTGCGTATCCTCCGGCGCGTATGCTTTAGGCTCCTGCGAGGCGGCGATGATTTTCCTTGCCTGCCATATATCCGTTATTTCGCCCAGCGCGATTAACTGAACCGCCACGTTACCGAGCACGGTCGCCTCAACCGGGCCTGCCACCACGTTTACACCACACGCGTTTGCCGTCATCTGGCAGAGCAGGGTATCCTTCGTGCCGCCGCCGACAATGTGTATCGTGGAATACCGCTTGCCCGTCGCGTCGTGTATCATACCGTAAGTCTCACGGTATTTCATCGCGATGCTCTCATAGATACAGCGCAGGATTTCACCGGGGGTTTTCGGCACATACTGGTTTGTGCGTTCGCAATACGCCTGCACACGGCGCGGCATATTGCCCTGCGGCACAAATTCGGGCGCGTCCGGGTCTATAAAGCACCGAAACGGCTGCGATACCCGCGCGTGGTTTTCAAGCTCGGCAAAGCTGTATATCTTGCCCTCCCGAATCCATTGGCGGCGGCTTTCCTGTATCAGCCACAGGCCCATGATATTCTTCAAAAAGCGGATGCTTCCGCCGAAACCGCCCTCGTTCGTAATATTATGCTTAAGCGCTTTCTCGTCGAGCATCGGCTCTTCCAGCTCCGTACCGAAAAGCGACCATGTCCCGCTGCTGATATAAATAAAATCCTTGTCGGCGGCGGGTACGCTCACAACAGCCGAAGCCGTGTCGTGTTCGCATGTCGCGATAACGTCCGCCGCGGGAACGCCAAGCTCCTCACAGATTTCAGCGGAAAGCCTGCCCGCCTTGCTTCCGCTCTTTACGATCGGCGCAAGGATACGCTTCGGTATACCGAGCGCGTTTAAGATTTCGTCGCTCCAGTCACGCTTTTTCGCGTCAAGCAACTGGCTTGTCGAAGCGATGGAGTATTCCGTGTTCTTTTCGCCGGTCAGCATATAGCAGAGCAAATCCGGCGTGAACAGCATGGTTTTCGCGCGCTCAAGGAGCTGCGGGCGGTTTTGCGCGATGGAATAAAGCTGGATTGCCGTATTGATATCCATGAACTGTAGGCCCGCTATTTCGTAAAACCGTTTTCTCGGGAGCTTTTCCAAGGCTTTCTCTCCATACCCGGCATTGCGGTTGTCGCGGTAATGCACAGGGTTTTCAATCATGACGCCGTTTTCGTCTAAAAATCCGAAATCAACGCCCCATGTGTCGATCCCGATGCTGTCGAAGCCGCCCGCGTGGTGCGCCTTGGAGATTCCCTGCTTGATTTCAAAAAACAAGCGCAGTATGTCCCAGTACAGCGTTCCGTTAACCATAACGGGATCGTTTGAAAAGCGGTGGATTTCTTCAATCTCAATACTGTTGCCGTCAAACTGCGCCAGCATCGCCCTTCCGCTCGATGCACCCAAATCAAATGCCAGAACGCGCTTACTCATAGTACGCTCCCCCTGTTCTTTATAATACCATTATATATGAAGCATGATAGGAATGTCCATACGAATCTTACCTTTTTGCGTGCCAAAACCGCAGCTCCGAGGGGAAGGCCGCCGCGTTCAGGCCGCTGATACCGGGGGATATGACAAATACGGTTTGTTCGGTAAATACGGGGATTACCACAGCGTCGTGCAGCAGCAGCGATTCGGCGCGGGTTGCGGACGATGCGGCTTCCTCCATGCTCACGGCGCCGGAAATCCCCTTCACAGCCGCCTCAAATAAGGGGTTTGCGTAACCGAAGGAGCCCCCGCGCCCCAAAAAGGCTGAGAAAAACGACACCGCCTCCGGCATGGGCGCGCTGACGGGGAAAAATACCATGCTGTAATCCTTTTCCGCAAGCCTGCGGTAGACCTCGTCAAGCGGCTCGGATTCCACGCTGATGTAGGCCGGCAGGTTTTTTTGCCAGCCCTGTTGGAGGGCATTCACCGCAAGCAGGTTTCCCGGCTTGTCGGGAACATGAATCGCATCGGACAAAGCGCCGTCAATCCCAAGCGATAGGACGCCCATTTCAAGAAGCCGCCTGCCCTGCTCCGGGTCAAAGGGAACGGGCAACGAGCGCACGCTCCCGCGGTAAGGCCGGTACGCAAGCGTGTTCACCGGCGGCACGACAAATTCCGTTACGGTATATGCGGGCGGCAACTGCCCCGCAAGGCCGGCACGGTCAGCCGTCAGTGAAAGGGCCTGCCTTAACAGCGGGTTGCCCCATAAATCCGATTCCGGGTTGAATACCACGCACCAAACCTTGTTGTCAAACGCTTTTGCCGAATATCCTTCCTCTATGAAGGGCGCCGCTTCTTCCGCCGTAAGCTCCGCGATATCCGTCTGCCCGTCTGCAAAGCGCGACAGCTTTTCATTTCTCTCGCCGATGACAAGGCTGACGTTTAAGGAAGCTCCCGCCCCGCCGTTGTAATGCGGGTTGGGCCGGAGTGTTATCGCCGTTTTGTTATTCCATCTATCAAGATTATAAGGGCCGTTTGCGTTCACAAACCTTTTTTCAAGGCCGTAGCGCCCGCGCGATTCTGTAAAAAACGCCTCGTTGCACGGCATTGCCGGCGTTTCGGCAAGGTTTTCGGGAAAATACGGGCTTTTCTCCCGAAGCCTGATTTCAAGCTCACGTTCGCTTTTCGCCGTCACTCCGAGGCTGCTTAACGGCGCGCTGCCGTTTAAGATTTCCACAGCGTTTTCAATCGCCGAATATTCCCCTGCAAAAGGGGACGGCAGCTCCGGCTCGAACATGCGGCGAAACGCAAAGACAAAATCGTTGGCGGTAACGGGCTTTCCGTCGCTCCATCTCGCGCTGTTACGAATCCGGAATGTAAGCGTAAGCCCGTCCGGCGAAATTTCATATCGTTCGGCGGCACCCTCCACAAGCTTCCCGTTTTCGTCACGCGATAAGAGCCCTTCGCAAATATTCCCGATAACAAGCCGTTCCGTAACGCCTGTCGCAAACTGCGGATCAAGGTTTTCCGTCGTTTCAAAAACATCGTACCGGATTGCAGCCGTCCTGGATGAAGTAAGACTCCGCCGGCAGCCCGAGAATATCAGGGCGGCGAGTATCAGGCACATCACGGCGCATAAAGCCCTTTTCATACAAGCCCCCCTTTAAATAGCTTCTATGATAATCCCTGTCTTTTTTGGCTGTACATTAATATCGCGATGACGCTTTTCGCGTCCTTTATTTCGCCGCCTAAGCACATTTCCACGGCTTTTTCAAACGGAACCTTCACGACGGATAAAAATTCGTCGGCGTCAAGCTTTTGGCCTTTAAAAATAAGATTTCTCGCGGTGAAAATATACAGCCGCTCGTCCGTGTAGCCGGGCGCTGGGTACGCCTCCGCCAGAAATTCAAACTTGCCCGCCTCGTATCCGGTTTCCTCGCGAAGCTCGCGGATTCCGCACGCCTTCGGGTCTTCCCCTTTTTCGAGCTTCCCCGCCGGAATCTCCAGCAAATTTTCGGCGTATGGGTACCGGTACTGCCGCACAAGCAGGACATCCCCAGCCTCATCGACGGCTAGTACCGAGACGCCGCCGTTGTGGCGCACGACCTCACGGATTGCCCTTTTGCCGTTTTCAAGCTCCACATCATCGACCTGAAAGGTCAAAACCTTGCCGTTGTAAACGGTTTTCGACGATATTTTCTTTTCAAAAAAGTCCATCGCAGTTCATCCTTATAAATATAGTTAGTCTGAAGAATATCGAAACTTGTCACGCTCATATAGTATAGATGTGACGAAGGAGGCTTTCGGTATGATTGAGGATTTTTACACTAAGCCGCCGTCCGCTGAGAATACGGCGCGGATAATTGAAGAGCTGCGGAAAAAATACAGGCGGTTAAAGGTGTTCCCGATTGGCAAGTCTGTTCTTGGCAGGCAAATCCCGGCGCTCTGCATCGGCAACCCGATGGGCGCGACGCTGTTCGTAGGGGCGACGCACGGGCTGGAATGGATTACAACGCTTTTGCTGATACGCTTTTGCGAGGTGGTTCTGGAGAATCTCGAAACCGGCGGAAAAGTATCCGACATTGACGTTACAAAGGCGTTAAGCGGCCGTTCGCTCGTGATTGTGCCGTGTCTGAATCCCGATGGTGTGGAGATTTCGCTCTGCGGCAAATCCGGCGCGGGCTGCATGGGCGACTTTGTGGAGGAGGTTTGTAAAGGCGATTACCTTGCATGGCAGGCAAACGCCAACGGCGTTGACATCAACCACAACTTTGATGCCGGATGGTGCATCTTACAGGAGATGGAAATCGAAAGCGGCATTACAGGCCCCGCAACCACGCGCTATGGCGGGCCGCACCCTAACAGTGAGCCCGAAACCCGCGCTATGACCACGTTTTGCCTGACCTACCAGCCGCGCACGCTGTACAGCTTTCACTCGCAGGGCGAGGAAATCTATTACAAATACGGCGAGCATACGCCGTCCCGCAGCCGGTTGATGGCGCAGATTCTGGCGGCGTCAAGCGGATATGTGCCGTCGTCACCGGCAGGGCTTGCCTCCCACGGCGGGCTAAAGGATTGGTTTATCGACAAATTCCACCGTCCCGGGTTTACAATCGAGGTAGGCTTGGGCAAGAATCCCCTTCCGGTCGAAATGTTCGGCAAAATCTACCAGAAAATTGAGGAAATGCTGATTATTGCAACATTATTATAAGGAAGCCAATTAAATACAATTCGTATTAATAATTTTTATTTATACCTTTGGTAGTTGCCGCCTGTACAATAGGTAGTTCTCTAAAATGATGGTTGCGGCCACTGCGTCGATGATATTCTTGCGCTTTTTGCCTCTTGTGTCCGTCTCGTTTAAGATATGGTGCGCCGAAACTGTTGTGCTGCGCTCGTCCCAGAGCTTTACCGGCACGTCTGCCAATTCCGCGAGCTTTTCCCGGAAAAGCTCGCATTTTTTTGCACGCTCCCCGATTGTATTGTTCATGTTCTTGGGATATCCGACGATTACCTCATCCGCCCCGTGCTCGCGCACGGCTGCCGCTACCTTTTGCAATACGCTTTCAAAGTTTTTATCGTGTATCACGCCGACCGGCGACGCAAGCGCCTCCGTCCGGTCGCAGCAAGCAAGCCCTGTCCTTGCGTCTCCGAAATCCACAGCCAGTATTTTCATTCCAAGTGCATTCCTTTCAATACTACATATTGTACATCAATTGTTTTAAATTTACAATAGATGCGGACTTTTCACTTTTTTTGCCCGGTAACATAGTATAGATTAGGCTTATAGTTAACAAACTTGAAAATCGTCTAGTCCTTGCGGTCTATTTTCAAGTTCGCTGACTATAAAAGTTGAAAAGGGGGCTTTTCTATGGAAATGATGTTGTGGATTTTTCTGTGTCTTTTTGCGTCTGTGGGAATTGTTCAGTGCGGCATGTGGTTTTGGCAGTCTTTTAAAAAGCCGGCCGACATATTGCGCGGATACCGCGTCATACCGCTAAGAGACGACCCGGAATGTCTGGAAGCGCGGATACGGATTTCTTTTTCCGCGGACTGGCGGGATTCGGGCGACGTTATCCTGTTTGTCGACATGGGGCTTGGGGAGGAGTGCAGGCAGATCTGCGAACATTTGCTGAAGGAATTCAACCGCGCCTGCATATGCGATATAGCGGATGTACCAACCGCGATAAAGCGCCTTGAATATTTACAAAACCGTGCCGATGAGGTAGAATAGTGTCATTCTAACGGCGGGGCGGTGGCACGGTGGATGAGCTGATTACGATACAGGGCACGGTTGAAAACGTGGTTTTCGCAAGCGAGGAAAGCGGTTTTGCCGTGCTTGAGCTTGACTATAACAAAAACCCGCTGACTGTCGTGGGGCTGCTTTACGGCGTCTCGGCGGGCGAGGACGTAAAAATTACCGGCAAATACGTCTCCCACCCCGTATACGGCTCGCAGTTCAAGGCGGAGGCATACGAGCAGGCCTTGCCCGCAACGGCGGCGGCGATTCTCAAATATTTGTCGTCCGGCGCGATAAAGGGCTTGGGGCCGCGTACCGCGAAACGGGTGGTAGATGCTTTCGGCGACGACACGCTCACGGTCATTGAAAAGCAGCCGGAAAAGCTCTCGGAAATCAAGGGAATCTCGCTTAAAAAGGCGCTGGCAATCTCGGAGGAATACCGGAATATTTTCGGCTTGCGTGCCATTATGCTGGAGCTTGCGCGCCACGGCGTCAGCGCCGCCGCCGCAATCCGCGCGTGGAAGCTGTGGGGCCCGCTTGCCATGGAAATCATCCGCGGCGACCCGTACCTGCTTTGCGGCGACGACGTCGGCGTATCCTTTGAAAAGGCCGACGGCATCGCTGCCGGCTTCGGCATTCCGGCGGACGCCCCCGCGAGGCTGCGCGCCGGGATTTCCCACGTTTTGACGCACAACCTCGCGAACGGGCATACTTGCCTGCCCATGGACAAGCTTCTGAAAACGGCCGCGTCTTTGCTGGAAGTAGATTTGTTCCAACTGGAGGACGCATCGCTCGCATTCACGGAGGATTCCACCTTTGTCAGCGATACGGTAAACGGCTCACGGTTTTTGTTCCTGCCGGATTTATACGAAGCGGAGGCTTATATCGCGGGGCGCGTCCGAATGATGCTTGGAATCATGCCGCCGGAAAACCGCACCTTTCAAAAGGAAATCCGGGCGCTTGAGAAAAATTTCTCGATTGGATATGCGCCCTTGCAGGTCAAGGCAATCGAATCGGCGCTTTCGAGCAATATTTTTATCCTGACGGGCGGCCCCGGCACAGGCAAGACCACGACGCTGAAGGCAATCCTGTCCATTTTGGAGATGGAGGGCGAGAAGGCGGCCCTTGCCGCGCCCACCGGACGTGCCGCCAAAAGAATGTCGGAGCTTACGGGACGTGACGCGAAGACAATCCACCGTTTGCTTGAGGTCGATTTTCGCGATTCCAGCGACGAAATCAAATTTAAACGCAATGAGAAAAACCCGCTGCGGCTTGACGCCGTGATACTCGACGAGGTTTCAATGGTTGACGCAAGACTGATGCGTAGCCTTTTGAAAGCAATGAAAATGAGCTGCCGACTGATACTTGTCGGAGACCCCGACCAGCTTCCCAGCGTCGGCGCGGGCAATATCCTGCGGGATTTAATCGACAGCGGCATGGTTCCGATGGTACACCTGAACGAAATTTTCAGGCAGGAGACCGAAAGCGCCATCGTATCCAACGCGCACAGAATTATCCGCGGGGAACAGCCCGACCTTGAGACAAAGGACAGCGATTTCTTTTTTATGCAGAGGCCAAGCTATGAGCAAACCGCCAAAACCGTAGTCGAGCTGTGTGCGCACCGGTTGCCGAAGGCCTACGGCTATTCGCCCCTTTGGGATATACAGGTGATTGTCCCAAGCCGGATCGGCGCGCTTGGAAGCATCGAATTAAACCGTCTTTTGCAGGATAAACTAAACCCCGAAGCGTCCGAAAAAAGCGAGCAGAAGCTTGGCGCGCGGATTCTACGCGAAGGCGACAAGGTCATGCAGATCAAAAACAACTACGATATCCCGTGGGAAAAGGACGACGGGGAAAGCGGCGCCGGTATTTTTAACGGCGACATCGGCGTCATCGAAATGCTTGACAGGCCAAGCCAGAGTATCTTAATCCGCTTTGAAGACCGCGTTGCGGAATACTCGTTTGATATGGCGGACGAAATTGAACATGCATGGGCAATCACCGTGCACAAAAGCCAAGGCAGTGAATTTGAAGCCGTAATCATGCCGTTAATGAGCTTCCACCGCAAGCTGTATTATCGGAATATACTGTATACATGCGTTACCAGAGCTAAACGTATTATGATTATACTAGGTGCAAAAGATACGGTATATACAATGGTGCGAAATCATCGGCAAGTGCTGCGATACACAAACTTGCTGCATTTATTGACGAAAAGTACCGAAGGTGGTTGAAATATGGTGAAAAAACTTCTATAATGGTTAGTAGGACTATATCCCCTCCGCTGATAACGGAGGATAAACTGGATGTGAATTTGATTGGCTTCTCTTGATATTGGAATCGACTTGGGGACATCCACGATTCTAGTCAGCGATTCGAGGCGCGAAAAAATTATAAAAGAGCCGTCTGTTGTAGCCGTTAGAAAGCGCACGGGCGAAATCCTCGGCATAGGCGGCGATGTTTACAAGATGCTGGGCCGTACGCCTGATACGATTGAGGTTATCAGGCCGCTGGAAGACGGCGTTATTTCCGATTTTCGCACGACTGAAATATTAATCAAGCACCTTTTGCACAAAATCAACTATAACCAGCTTGTAAAGCCGCGTATTTGCGTTTGTGTCCCGTCGGGCATCACCGGGGTGGAGTCGAACGCCGTCATCAACGCCGCCGCCGCCGCGGGGGCCCGCAAGGTCTACCTGATTGAGGAGCCTGTAGCCGCCGCGATTGGCGCGGGCATCGATTTATCCAAGCCGGACGGAAACCTTGTTGTTGATATCGGCGGCGGAACCTGCGACATCGCGGTGCTTTCGTTTAACGGTATTGTCTGCAAAACATCACTGCGCGTCGCCGGAAACAAGTTTGACGAGGCGATTATCAAATATATACGCTCGAACTACAATTTGCTGATTGGCGAAAAAACCGCTGAAAACATAAAAATAGCGCTTGGCAGCGTGTATCCCGGCGGCGAGGACGTGGAAGGCTTCGCAAAAGGCCGCGACCTTGTGACGGGCCTGCCGAAGCAGGTTTCGCTAAAGCGCAGCGAGCTGATAGAGCCGCTTCTTGATGTTGCAACCGTCATTATACGGGAGATTCAGTCGGTGCTGGAAAAAACGCCCCCGGAGCTTGCCGGCGACATCCGAGAGAACGGCATTGTTATGACCGGCGGAGGTGCAATGCTAAACGGCCTTGACGAGCTTATTACGCGCAATACCCGCGCCCGCGCCTATGTTGCCGAAAATGCCGTTGAATCTGTTGCAATTGGCACGGCGCGCTCGTTTGCATACCTTGATAAATTATACGACGGGTTTGCGCATATGGCAACGCCGATACATCAGCAGGAACGATAATAGAAGTTGCTGACCTTGCCGGCAGGCTCAGCCTGCCCGGACGTGCTTTTCCTGCTGAAAGCCGCGACACTCGTGCTGTGGTTAGCTCGCCGCTCGCCGCGGCGTGGGCGCAACAACCCGCGGTATTTGTACTGCCACAAGCTTGTCGCGGCATGAGCGACAAGCCGGCGGTAGCACGAGTATCGCATTTTATCACGCAAAAGTGCGCCGGGCAGGTTTAACCTGCCCGGCGCACTTGGTTGCAGCTATGACAGCAGCTCTTTGTAAATACCAAGATAGGCGTTTGCCGATTTCCCCCAACTGAAATCGCACCCCATTGCGGCTTTGATATGCGCCTTCCACACATCCTTTTGCGAGAAGTCCCCGGCGGCGCGGCGAAGCGCGTCCAGCATATCGTAGGCGTTATAGGTAAGGAAGTTGTACCCGTTGCCGTTTTCGCCGCCGAAATCGCGCACGCTGTCGCGCAGCCCGCCGGTACAGCGAACAACCGGAATCGAGCCATACCGCAGCGAAATCATCTGTGAAAGCCCGCAAGGCTCGCTCTTGCTTGGCATGAGGAACACGTCGGAGGCCGCGTAAATCTTGCGCGCAAGGGCGTCGTCGTACCCGATATGCGAGCAAACCCTGCCGGGATAGCGCATTTGCGCCTCGCGGAAGAAGTTCTCGTACTCCAAATCGCCGGAGCCAAGCAGAACAAACTGCGTGTTCATCTCCATGATACTATCGAACACCTGCTTTACAAGGTCAAGCCCTTTATGACCGACAAGCCGCGATACCATGCCGATAAGCATTGCGTCTTTTTTTTCTTCAAGGCGCAGGCAGTGCTGCAATTCCTTCTTATTCTTCGCCTTGCCCCCAAGCTCGTTTGCGGTGTATATATACGGGATTATCTCATCCTTTGAGGGGTCGTACCCTACATAATCGATGCCGTTTAAGATTCCGCAAAGCTTATCCTGCTTCTCCCTTAAAAGCGGGTCAATCCCGTACGCAAACCACGGGTCGAGGATTTCTTGCGCATACGTGGGGCTTACGGTGGTAAGCGCGTCGCATTGCTCAATCCCGCCCTTCATGTAGTTTGCATCCTTTTGGTACTCGACCTTTTCGACCGCCCACCCCGGCAATCCCAGCACGTCGGTTGCAATGCGAAGGTCATATGTGCCCTGATACTGGATATTATGGATTGTAAAGACTGTTTTGATATCCTTGAATTTTTCAATATGGCGGTAGCAAACGTCAAGGTAAACGGGAGTAAGCGCCGTTTGCCAGTCGTTGCAATGGATAATCTCTGGTGAAAAATCGATGTTGTTCAACATCTCAAGGATGGCCTTTGAAAAGAACGCAAACCTTTCGCCATCATCAAAAAAACCGTACAGACCGCGTCGTTTAAAATAGTATTCGTTATCAAGGAAATAAAATTTCAGCTTGCCAAGCGTGCATTCAAACACGCCGCAATATTGGTTGCGCCAACCGAGGGATACGTTAAAATATGTGATAAACTTCATATTTTGGCGCAATTCCTGCGGGATATCCTCGTACAGCGGCAAAACCACCCTGCACGCATGGCCGCGGTTCCTCATCGCAACGGTAAGCGAGCCCGCAACGTCGGCAAGGCCGCCGCTTTTGATGAATGGCACCGCTTCGCTGGCGGCAAACAGTATTTTCATTTCTCATCATTCCTTTCCATCGCAAACTCGAAAGCCCGTTGTTATATTGACTATACGCTCGACCCCTTGGATATGTAGACCGGGTAAGTGCTGAAGCCCATTATCATGCGGCTGTCTTTTATGATGACGTCCTTGTCGGTGATGACATAATCAAGGTTTGAGTTCGCGCCGATTTCCGTGGCCTGCATAATAATCGAGTTTTTAACCTTCGCGCCCTTGCTGACCTTTACCCCGCGGAAAAGAACCGAATTTTCTACCTCGCCCTCTATGACGCAGCCGTCGGCAAGGAGCGAATTCGAAACGCGCGCGTCAAGCCCGTAGCGCACCGGCGCTTCATCGCGGACTTTTGTATAAATCGGCCTGCCATGCGGGAACAACGCCTCGCGCGCCTGCGGCTCAAGCAAATCAAGATTTGTCTGGTAATACATCTTCATGCTGTTGATCCGCGCGGCGTAGCCCTCCAGCTCGAAGGCATGGATTTTGTACCGGTTGATACCGGCCTGCAAAACGTCCTTCTCAAACGAGAACTGGTTGCGGCTGTAGCAATCGTTTACGACGCGGTCAAGCAAATCCTTTGAAATCATCATGATGTTGATATAGACGTTCTGCTCGCCCTTGATTTCGGATTCTATCAGCATATCGCGCACCATATCGTCGCTGTCGAGCAAAAAGGTGCACAAATCCTTCGTGACCTCGCCTGTCAGATGCATTTTCTTATACATGACGGAGATGTCCGCCCCGCTGTCAATGTGGCTTTTGATAAACGGCATGTAGTCGATATTCGCCATCAAATCGCAGTCGGCGGTGATTACATAATCGCCCGGGGAGCTTTTGATGTAGCCCATGATTCCCGAAAGCGCCTCAACCCTGCCGCGGTACATCCCGCTTGCTTCGACATTGCCGAACGGCGGCAGGATGCAAAGCCCGCCGCGGCGGCGCGCCAAATCCCATTCGCGACCGCTGCCGAGATGGTTCATCAGGCTTTGGTAATTATTTTTTGTGATAACGCCCACGTTTTCAATGCCGGAGTTGGCAAAGCCGGAAAGCACAAAGTCAATCATGCGGTAGCGCCCGCCAACCGGCACGGAACCCATGCAGCGCACGGCTGTCAACTCGCTTACCATGTGGTCGTGCATATTTGAAAATACAATCCCAAGCACCTGTTTCATTCGGCGTGCACCTCCTTTACGTCCGGTATATCCTGTTCAATCATTGCCTTTGCGGGAACCGTCGCGCCCTTGCCGACCGTTACGCCGCTCGCGACGACGCAAACGCCCCACGCATCCTTATCCGCAGTATCCTCCGGGCGGCTTCCGACAACGGCGCCTTCTTCTATTACGCAGTTTTCGGCGACGATTGCGTACTGTACCGTGGCGCCCTTTTTCACGATGGAACCCGGCATGATGATGCTGTCGCAGACCGACGCGCCCTCCTCGATGACGACGCCGGCGAATAAAACGGAGAAGTCCACCGTGCCGTGAATTTCGGTGCCCTCGGTGATGATGGAGTTTTGCACGTGGGCGGTCCCCGATATGTACTGCGGCGGACGGACCGCGTTGCGCGCGTAAATCTTCCAGTCCGGGGAGCCAAGGTCAAGCGGCTTCGACGGGTCAAGCAAATCCATATTGGCTTCCCACAGGCTGTCGATTGTTCCGACGTCCTTCCAGTAGCCGGAAAAACGGTACGCGAAAAGCTTTAAGTCGTTCGCGAGCATGGCGGGGATGATGTTTTTGCCGAAATCCTTTGATGAAATCGGGTCGTTGTCATCGTCCTGAAGATGCTGCTTTAAGACATCAATTGAGAAAATATAAATGCCCATCGACGCAAGCAGGCTTTTCGGCACGGCGGGTTTTTCCTCGAATTCGTAGATTTTTCCGTCTTCGTGGGTATTCATAATGCCGAAGCGTGAGGCCTCCTCCTTCGGAACCTCCATGACCGCGACCGTGCAGTCGGCCTCCCTTTCGATATGGAAATCCAGCATTTTCGAGTAGTCCATCTTATAAATATGGTCACCGCCAAGAATGATCACATAGTCCGGGTCGTACCGCGTGATAAACTGCATGTTCTGGTAGATGGCGTTGGCTGTTCCGGTGTACCAGTCGGAGCCGGAGCTTTTCTGGTACGGCGGCAGCACGAACACGCCGCCGTGGGCGCGGTCGAGGTCCCACGGCTGCCCGTTTCCGATATACTCGTTTAAAATCAGCGGCTGGTACTGCGTCAGTACCCCGACCGTATCGATGCCGGAATTAACGCAGTTGGAAAGCGGAAAGTCGATAATCCTGTATTTGCCGCCAAACGGCACGGCAGGCTTCGCCAGCTTTTGGGTAAGCGAATACAGCCTGCTGCCCTGGCCTCCGGCGAGAATCATGGCGATACTCTTTTTTCTCTTAACCATAACGAAGAATCTCCCTTTTATGTATGATGTTGCGATTTCGCGGGCTTTGCCGGTTTCTTTTTGGCCGCCGCCGTTTTCGGGGCGCCGGCCGCCGTTTTGAGCGCGACAGGCTTAAACCAGAGTGCCGAAAGCGGCGGTACGGTAACCGCTATGGATTTGTCAAAGCCGTGGCTTGAAATCTTTTCGCACTTCACCGTGCCGTTTGAGACGCCTGTACCGCCGTATTCCACAGCGTCCGACGTGAATGCCTCGGTATAGCTTCTCGCGTCGGGAACACCGAAGCGGTAGCTTTCCCGCTTGACCGGCGAAAAGTTGCAGACGACCACAACCGTCGCGCCCTTTTCGTCCATCCGCCTGAAAACAACGATATTTTGCGTGCTGTCGTCCGGGACAATCCACTTGTAACCGTCCCATGAATCTTCAATCTGCCACATCGGCGGGTTCTTTAAATAAAAATGATTGAGCGCCTTTACGTAGCTGAAAATCCCGCTGTGAGAAGGATATTTCAGGAGCACCCAGTCAAGCTCCTGACTGAAATTCCATTCAATCATCTGCCCGAATTCCGTGCCCATGAATAAAAGCTTTTTGCCCGGGTGCGACATCATCATGCCCAAAAACACGCGCAGGCCCGCAAATTTTTGCCCGTACCCGCCGGGCATTTTATTGATCAGCGAGCATTTGCCGTGGACAACCTCGTCGTGCGACACGGGTAAAATATAGTTTTCGGAAAACGCGTAAAACATGCTGAATGTTATTTTGTCGTGGTGAAACGCGCGGTGGATGGGGTCAAGGCTTGTGTAGTTTAACATGTCGTTCATCCAGCCCATGTTCCATTTAAAGTTAAACCCAAGCCCGCCCATATGCGGCGGCTTTGTGACAAGCGGCCACGCGGTGGATTCCTCCGCAATCATCAGCACGTCGGGATGCGCCGTCAAAATCGCCTGGTTGAGCTTTTGCAGGAATTCGACGACTTCCAGGTTTTCGTTCCCGCCGTTCTTGTTGGGCCGCCACTGCCCACCCTGCCTGTCGTAATCAAGGTAAAGCATGGAGGCCACGGCGTCGATCCGGATGCCGTCCAGATGGTACTGCTCAATCCAGAACAGCGCGCTCGAAATCAGGAAGGAGCGAACCTCGGGCCTGCCGAAGTCAAAGACCCTTGTTCCCCAGTTTTTATGCTCGTTTTTCAGCGGGTCTTCATACTCGAAGCAGGCTGTGCCGTCGTATTCGTAAAGCCCGTGCGCGTCCTTCGGGAAATGCGCCGGAACCCAGTCGAGGATTACGCCGAGGCCCGCCTTATGCATTTTGTTGACGAAGCTCATGAACTGGTGCGGCGTACCGTAACGCGACGTCGGCGCAAAATACCCCGTTACCTGGTACCCCCACGAGCCGTCGTACGGGTACTCGGTAACCGGCATAATCTCGACATGCGTATATCCCATGTCCTTTAAGTACGGTATCAGCTCGTCGGCGGTTTTATCGTAATCGAAGGTGTTGCCGTCCCCGTATTTCCTCCACGAGCCCATATGCATTTCGTATATGTTCATCGGCAACTGGAAGTGGTTTTTCCCGCGCCTTTGCTCCAGCCATTTGGCGTCCGACCATTTGAACCCGCAAATATCGACGAACTTTGACGCGTTTGCCGGCGGCGTCTCGAAATGAAACGCGAACGGATCGGATTTCATACAGGATTTGCCGTTTTTCCCCTCAACTATGTATTTGTAGACGCAATACTCCGAAAGGCCGGGGATAAACGCCTCCCACACGCCGAACCTTTCGTCTTTTTTCATCGGATTTTTCTTTTTGTCCCAGTTGTTAAAATCCCCGACAACACAAACGCTTTTGGCTCGCGGAGCCCATGTCCGCATGATAACGCCGTCCTGCCCGCGTTTCGTCGCCTTGTGCGACCCCAAAACCGCTTGTACACGGTAATTTTGCCCGTTTACAAAGGCTTTGAGGTCATCGACTACTCGTCCCATGAGCAAACACATCCTTTCGGGGCCAGATGACCAACCTGTGGGTTTGATGCTATCATAACAAACTTTTCATTTTTTTTCAATAGACAATTGTGATGTTTGTAGAAATAATGTAAATTTTCTCATGTCTATTTGTCAAAAGTGAATAATATTCATTTGTTTGACAACAATGTACAGGCCATACAGTGAAATATTTTAGCATATCGGCCCTGTAGAAATTGTAGAATAAATGAGAAAATAAAAAAGAACCCGTTAAGGTTCTTTAATCGTTCTTCGCATAATCTTCCGGGGTATCGATATCATCGAACGCGTTCGTGTATTCAAATTCTACCCTCTTAATAATCCGCGCGTGTTTTTGAAGAACCCGGCGCCCGCCGGAGTCTCCTTCCAGCGAAAGCAGCTCCCGCTTTAAAAAGACCGGGAATACACACGGGTTCCGCGGGCTTCCGCCCGCGTACGGGACGGTTATCCTGTCCGGCTGTGCATGGGATATGATTTTTTGTATCTCGTGTTCGGTAATCCACGGCATATCGCCCGTAAAAAACATGTCGTAATCACCGGAGGACGTGCCTGCCCCAAGTCTTACGCTTTCGCTCTGCCCCTTTTGCGGGCTGCGGTTGACGACAAGCTGAAATCCGGCGGGTATTGTGATTGACTTGGCCGTTTCGTCTGTCGTGACAAGAATTCTCTCGTAAAAATCCACCGCGCTTACCGCTTCAAGGATATGCATGAGCATCGGCTTTCCCTGAAACTCCATCAGCAGCTTGTTCTGTCCCATCCGCCGCGACTGCCCCGCCGCAAGCACAATCGCCGAAATTTTCTTTACCATGTCAGCACCGGCAGGCCGCGTTTTAAGAATTTTCCGCGCCCCTTTTCCCCCAGGAACTTTCCGTCCTTCGCGATAATCTCGCCGCGCGAAGCCGTCATGACGGGCCAGCCCTTCAGCTTAAGCCCCTCGTATGGCGTGTAATCGCAGTTCTCATGAAGCAGGGATTTTGTCAGCGTCACACGTTTTCCGGGGTCTATCACAACGAAATCGGCGTCGCTTTGCGGCCTTATCACGCCCTTTTTCGGGTACAGCCCGAACAGCTTCGCGGGGGCGGCGCTGCAAAGCTCCGCCATTTGCGCGAGCGTAAGCCTGCCGTCCGACACGCCGTATGAGTACATCAGGGCCATTCTGGCCTCCACGCCCGGCGCGCCGTTGGGCGCTTTTGTAAAATCGTTCTTGCCGAGCTGCTTTTCCCTGCCGTAAAAAAACGGGCAATGGTCTGTCCCGACCGTTTGGATATCGCCACCTTGAAGCCCCTTCCACAGCGCCTCGTTGTCGGATTTTTCGCGAAGCGGCGGGCTCATGACGTACTTTAAGCCGTCGGGCTGCAAATATTTGCTTTCTTCGAGCAGTAAATACTGCGGGCATGTTTCCGCGAACAGGTTTTTCTGCCCGCGCAGCCTCGCGGCTTTGATGAAGTCAAGCCCCAGCGCGTTCGTCAGGTGGACGATATACAGCGGCGCGTCGTTTGCCATATGCGCGAACAGGGCCGCGCGGTTTATCGCTTCGGCCTCGCATTCGGCGGGGCGCGACCGCGCGTGGTATATCGGCGCGGTCTTTCCCGTTCTGGAAAACTCCTCTCGCAAAAGGTTCACGACGCCGTCGTTTTCAGGGTGAACGGCAAGGATGACGCCAAGCTCGCCCGCCCTGCGCATCAACGCGAAAACCTCGCCGTCGCTGATTTTACCGCCGTATGTCAGGTAAAACTTATGGCTTGTTATGCCTTCGCTTATAAGCGATTCCAGCTCGTTTAAGATTTCGTCGTCCACATGGTCCATCACGCCGTGGAAGCCGTAATCGACCACGGCCTTGCCGTCCGCCAGCCTGTGGTAAGCCTCCACCTGATGGCGGATGGTACAGCCCTTCGGGCCAAACGCCATGTGGTCGACAATCGTCGTCGTACCGCCGCAGGCCGCGGCAACGGTGCCGGTGTAAAAATCATCGGCCGCTCTTGCGATGCCGGCGTCCAAATCAAAGTGCGTGTGCACATCGACGCCGCCGGGAAGCACGATTTTCCCGGTCAAATCAATAACTTCCTCGCCGGAGGCAGGCAGGAGGCCGCGCCCGGTTTCTGAAAAAACCTCCCCGCTTACGCGCAGGTCTCCTTCATATGCGCCGGATTCCGCTGCGATGAGGGCGTTTTTCAGAAGCATGAGTACAGCCTCCCGTTATCATTTTATATTTGTAAAACAAACTATGACTTGATGACCGTTCCGGTTTTACCCGCCACACCGTCGCGGGCCTTCATCAGCATGGTGATTAAGGATTCGCGGCCCGGCTTTGATTTTACGAATTCCATGGCGGCCTCGACCTTCGGCAGCATGGAGCCCTTCGCAAACTGCCCCTCGGCGATATATTTTTCCACTGTGGCGCAATCCATTTCATCAAGCCATTTTACATCCGGCGTGTTGAAGTTTATCGCAACCTTTTCAACCGCCGTCAAGATGATGAGCATGTCGGCGTCCAGCAGCTCCGCAAGCTTCGCGCTTGCGAAATCCTTGTCGACGACCGCGCTTTTCCCTTTCAGATGCCCGTTCGGCTGGCGCGCCACCGGAATCCCGCCGCCGCCGCCGGCAACCGGTATCTGCCCCGCCTCAAGCAGCGTCCTCACAGTCTCCGCCTCGACGATGCCGATGGGCTTCGGCGACGCCACGACCCGGCGATAGCCGCGTCCCGCGTCCTCCTTCATGTCATAGCCCCTTTCCGTCATCTCATCGGCTTCCTCTCTCGAGTAAAACTTGCCGATAGGCTTGCTGGGATCTTTAAACGCGGGGTCGTTTTCATCGACAAGCGTCTGCGTGATAATCGTCGCCACCGGCCTTGGATTCCCGCGCGACCGAAGCTCCTCCGCCAGAGAATTCTGCAGGTCGTACCCGATGTAACCCTGGCTCATGGCAACGCAAACCGACATGGGGATATACGGCGTTCTCGCCGCGGTCTTCGATGCGGATTCGAGCGCCAGCGTAATCATGCCCACCTGCGGGCCGTTGCCGTGGGATATGACGACCTCGTGCCCGTCCTCAATCAAATCCGCGATTGCCTTTGAGGTTTCCCGAACTGCAAGCATCTGCTCGTGGAGGTCGTTTCCAAGGGCGTTGCCGCCCAGCGCTACAACAATGCGTTTTCCCATCGCGGCTTCTCCTTACTGGAACCAGCGCGGCTTCTTGCTGTCGGCAAGCGCCTTCAAAACGGCCTGCGGGTTTTTGCATTTTGCGAGGAAAATCATCGCGGCGATGATATAAGGCTTGTATCCCGCCTCTTTGTAAAGCGGTACGCGGTAGCGGTCAAACACGCTTGCCTCAACCTCGCCTTCTTTGCAGCTTACGCCTGTGATGTCGGCGGGCAGGCAGTGCATGTACAGCGCCTTGCCGCCTTTTGTCAGCTTCATAAGCTCCTCGGTGCACTCCCAGTCCTTGTGGTTCGCGTTCCCGGCGAGCAGCTCCTTTTCAAGCGCCTTGATGCCCGCGTCGTCGCCGTCGGCGTAGAGGTTCGTGCGCTTTTCCATCGCAGCGAACGGCGCCCAGCTCTTCGGATAAACGATATCCGCGTCTTTGAAGGCTTCCGCCATGCTATTTGTTTTCGTGAACGTGCCGCCGGTCTTTTTCGCGTTTTCGGCGGCTACCTTCTCGACGTCGCCCATGACCTCGTAGCCCTCGGGGTGGGCAAGGCAGACGTCCATACCGAAGCGGCTCATCAGGCCGATGATGCCCTGCGGAACCGAAAGCGGCTTGCCGTAGCTGGGGGAATACGCCCATGTCATAGCGATTTTCTTGCCTTTTAAATTCTCCGCGCCGCCGAAATGGTGGATGATATGGTTCATATCGGCCATTGCCTGCGTGGGGTGGTCGATGTCGCATTGCAGGTTTACAAGCGTCGGCCTCTGCTCTAAAACGCCGTCCTTGTAGCCCTGCCCGACGCTTTCGGCGACCTCGCGCATGTAGGCATTGCCCTTGCCGATGTACATGTCGTCGCGGATGCCGATGACGTCGGCCATAAAGCTTATCATGTTCGCGGTTTCACGCACCGTCTCGCCGTGGGCGATCTGGCTTTTGCCTTCGTCCAGGTCCTGAAGCGCAAGGCCGAGCAGGTTCGCCGCGGAGCCGAAGCTGAACCTTGTCCGGGTAGAATTGTCGCGGAAGAGCGATACCGCAAGCCCGCTTTCAAAGATTTTAGCCGGTACGTTGTTTTCCCGCAGGTGGCGCAGCGCGTCGGCGACCGCGAATGTGGCGGCGACCTCGTCGTCGGTTTTTTCCCACGTCAGCAGGAAATCATTTTGGTACATACCATCAAATGCAAGCCTGTCGAGCGTCTTGATAAATTGGTCGATATTCAGCACGATACGATTCCTCCCAGTATAATAATGTTTTTATCTTGTATATATTGCCGGCAGCGCCGCGTATACGGCCGCGCACTTGACTAAATCGGCTTTCCATGTTTTTTCGTCCGGCGCGTGGGCCTGCGCCTCCTTGCCGGGGCCGAAGCCTATGCAGGGAATGCCGCAGCGCCCCATGATGGAGACGCCGTTCGTCGAAAACGTCCACTTGTCCGTGCGGGTTTCGCCGTAGAGGGCGCGGTGCGCTTCCTCCATCGCCTTCGTCGCCTTGTGGTCCGACGGGATGACCCACGTCGGGAAATAGCAGTCGGTCGGGTACACAAGGTTCGTGTAGCTCGGGCGGTCGTATTTGTACATCGAAACCTTCGCGCCGTACTTTTGAACGGTGGGCAAATCCTCGATTTCCTTCAGCGCAGACTGGTACGTTTCGCCGACGGTCATGCGGCGGTCAAGGGAGACCGAGCAGGAATCGGCAACCGCACAGCGGCTGGGCGAGGTAAAGAAGATTTCGCTGGCGGTTATGGTGCCGCGGCCAAGGAAGTTTGCTTCCCTCCACTGGGGATTGTATTTTTCATCCAGCATCTTGACAAGGCCTTTAATCTCCGTGCTGTCGTCAGCGTCGTTTTCGTTCAGGCTGCGGACGTTCTGGATGATGTCTGCCATTTTGTAGATGGCGTTGTCGCCGCGCTCGGGGGCGGAGCCGTGGCAGGATATGCCCTTCACGTCAACGCGGATTTCCATCCTGCCGCGCTGCCCGCGGTAGATGCCGCCGTCCGTCGGCTCCGTTATGACGACAAATTCCGGCCTGACCTTGCCCTCGTTGATGATGTACTGCCAGCAAAGGCCGTCGCAGTCCTCTTCCTGAACGGAGGCCACGACAAGAACGGTGTATTGATCGGATAACAGCCCTAAATCCTTCATGATTTTCGCGCCGTATATGGCGGAGACAATACCGCCCTCCTGGTCGGACGTCCCGCGCCCGCCGATAACCTCGTCGTCCTCCATGCCTTCGTATGGGTCGAATGTCCAGTTATCGATGTTGCCCACGCCGACCGTGTCGATGTGCCCGTCATAGGCTATCAGCGTTTTACCGGCGCCCATGTAGCCCAGCAGGTTGCCCATCGGGTCGATTTCGACCCTGTCAAAGCCGAGCCTGCGCATTTCTTCCGCTGCGCGGTCGATTTTCGCCTTTTCGTTGCAGCTTTCGCCGGGTAAATGCACCATGTCGCGCAAAAGCTTTGTCATATCGTCTTTGTAGCCTTCCGCCACCGCCTTGATTTTTTCAAAATCCATTTTCAGTTGCCGCCTTTCCGCATTGTTTACTATTGTTTCATTCAGTTTCCTGATTCATGTAGTTATACAGCGTGTACTTCGATATGTCGTAGAATTTGGAGACCTTGTCGCCCGCCTTTTTAATCAAGAACGCGCCCTTTTCATCAAGGAAATGAATCGCCCTTATCTTATCCTCTTTTGTCATAACCGCCACCGGCTTGTTGACGTATTCGTAGCTTTCCTCAATCAGCCGGTCGAGCAAATCGTTGACGTTCTTGAAAATCGTTTCCATATCTCCGGCGCGTTTTTCTTCCTCCTGGCCGGGCACGCTGACAAGCTGGGATAAAATGCTTTTTGCGTGCGTAAGCGACGTGATGTCGTAGTTGATGCCGAACAGCGCAATGACCTTGCCCTTTTCATCGCGGACGTACATGGTGGAGGAGCGCAGCACGCGGCCCTCGGGCGTGCGCGTTAAATAGCAGAGGTTATCCTGCGGTTTTTTCGAGCGGAGCGCCTTTAGCACCGCCTCGCTTGCGCCGTCGCCCACATGCCTGCCGGTTACATGCCCGTTTTCAATCGCCACGATGGTGTTTTCCATTCCCTTTGTCAAATCATGCACCGCAACCTCGCAATCAGGGCCGAACTGCGCCGCCAAGCCCTTTGCAAGCTGCTTCAACAATGTTGTACACTGCTGGTCTAACATTGTTTCCCTCCTCATCAATCCCGTATAAATAAAGTATAATATACTTGCAACAAGATTTCAATTATTTTTTAGACCAAAAAAATAATTTTTAGATGTATGATTTGCACAAAAGCCCCCGGGCATTCAAAGCTTGAGCCAGCCGGGGCGACGATACAAAACCCCCGCGAAAATCCAAGCATGGCATTGTTTCGGGCGAACGGCTATGATATAATTTAGAATGCTTCAAAAATGCGGTTTATGGTTTGTTTCCGGGCAATATTGCGAACAAATCCATTTAGCATTGAAGCAAAGCGCTATACTGAAGGGGTTTTATGGCAAACGGCTATAATCAAGTCAAAAATACACGATAGGAGGCAGAAAGAAAATGGAAGCTATAAAAAAGCCGCTTTCGGCTATTATGAACCGCCTCGAAGCGGCGGCGCGAGAGAAAAACGCCGTTGTCATAAAAATCGTCTTGAACAGCGGCGACGATTGGCTGGCCTATTGCCTCACTCTGCCGATGGTAAGCGAACCGGGTGAACAGTTTGTATACAGCAACTCAAATTTCTATCTGCTATCTTGCCTCATCCACCAAGTCACCGGCATGAGGCTTGCCGATTATTTATCCAAACATCTATTTTCCGCCCTCGATGTACATACTTATGCGTGGTCTACCTGTCCTTACGGAGAACACGAAGGCGGGTCAAGGCTTTATATCAATACGGAGGATATGGCCAAGCTTGGTAAGCTGTATCAGCAAAAAGGGCTTTGGAACGGAATACGGATTGTATCGGAGGAATGGGTATCCGAAGCGACGACGAATCAAACCGCGCATACAGGCAATCATTTTGGGTTGGGCGTAGGCGGTGTGTATGAAAACTTTTTTGCGTTCCATGGGGCTTATAACCAAATCGTTATTGTCCGCAAGGAAAGGGATTTGATATTGGCTGCCCACGCTTTCAATGAGGATTTTGATATCATTTCAGCGTTGGACGATGCATTGCTTACATAATAACGATTGAGGTGAATATGTGTCGTTTTATCAACAGCTATTGATTGCCTGTCCCCTAGTATTCCTAGCGGGCTTTGTGGATGCTGTCGCCGGTGGAGGCGGGCTGATTTCCCTGCCCGCTTATTACATGGCGGGCCTGCCCCCTCACTTTGCCTTAGGGACGAACAAGTTATCCTCCAGCGCAGGGACAATCTTTTCTACGGCGACATATCTGCGCGGGAGGTATATATACAGGCCCATCATCATCATTTCCGTCGCGGGGGCGCTGGCCGGCTCATGGATCGGCGCGCAATGCGCCCTATTGCTGGACGAGCAGGTCCTGCGCTGGGTGATGATGTTCATTATCCCGGTTATTACCATAGTCACCATGTTGAAAAGGAATCTGTTTTCACCGGGGGAGCGGAATATGCAGGCCGTTCGCGAGCAGTTTATCACCGCCGCTATAGCCTTGACTATCGGCTGGTACGACGGCTTTTTTGGTCCCGGTGCAGGGACATTCCTCATGCTGGCATTTGTAGGTGTCCTCCGCTTGGACGCCGTCACTGCCAGCGGGAATGCCAAGGTTGTGAATCTGTGCTCGAATCTTGCGGCAGCCGCCGCGTTCATCGCGGGCGGGGCGGTCAATTACGCGCTGGCCCTGCCTTGCGCGGCGTTTTCCATTTTGGGAAACACCATAGGCGCAAAACTTACAATCAAAAACGGCGCAAGGATTATCCGTCCCATGATGCTGGCCGTGGTCGGGTTGCTGATGGTGACAATCATCAGGGATTTACTCTGAACGATGGAGCAAAGGGATAACCGTAGTATATATATTCATACACAACAACCATGCGACGTTTGCTAATTGTTTTAGTTCCCCAATGCGCCTTCATCCAAGATTGCTTTTTTTGCTTGGCTCAATCCAAACCGAAAAAAGAGCGCTCCTACAGCATTCAAATACCGTAGGAACACTCCAATTTCCCGGGATTTATCCTAATCTTCAGCCAAAGGCCGGTTGGAGATTAGGATTACATGTTGAGTATGATTTTCAGTTTCAGCTCGTGAAATTCTTCTTTTGAAATTTGGCCTTTTTTTAATGCGGTTTTTAAGTTCCGGTATTCGTTGCGGACAGCCCGTATCTGCCGCGACGAGCGCGGGTAGACGTTCTTCATGACGTAGCTGTGTTCTTTTTCCGGCATTTTTTGAAAGACTGGCAGCGCCGCCGCTTCCAGCCGCATTTTTTCAAGCTTGCCGCGTTTCCGCAGCTTATACACGAAGCCGATTGTTTTATCCGGAAGCTGGACCCACTGCTCTATCGCGGCGGCGGGGATTGTGATAAGCGAAAACCGGCCTTCATCGCCTTGCTTGTAATGTAAAACGCCGCCCGCGACAAGATGACTCTCGATGCTTACCCATTTTGGGAACAGGTACAGGTTTACGTTGCTGCACCAGCAATAATGCAGAATCTCGCAGTTTCTAAGGCAAAAGATATCGACCTTGCGCCAGACAAGGGCCGCTTCCGGCGGGATTTTCAGTATTTTACGCGCGGAATCGTATTTCTTGCGCATTTGCTCAATGATAATGGCGTTTGGTGAATCCTGAACCGAAACGGATTCTTCCTTTAAGAAAAACCGCTGGCGTTCGCGCTTCGCCTCCTGCGCGGCCTTGCGTTTTTCATAATCCGCAAGGTTTTTTTGCTCCTTGTACCGCTTTGCGCCGGAAATCACCAAAAGCGAAAGCAGGCAAAAAAAGAAAACCGCCGCTAAAATCAAGCCTATCACTACCGGGTTCAACGACAACTCCCACCCATTTGTTTATAACTGCCTTTCTCTGTAATCATCATTCATCGCCGTGGAGATATCATAACGTCATCCATAATCTTAATAGGGCTTATTCTGGTGACTTGCGTCATGCCGTCCCCCAACTGTCCCCAGTAATTATCTCCCCATGCCCAGAGGCTGCCGTCTTTTTTGATTATCATGGTCCCCGCCTTCACGAAGAGCACATCGTCCATAACCTTGACAGGGCGTTTCGTGTCTTTTTTCGTTCCGTCTCCCAATTCGCCATTGCGATTCCATCCCCACGCCCAAAGGCTGCCGTCCTTTCTAACTGCAAAGGTGCTAAGACCACGCGCGCTAATGCTGATAACATCATCCATAAGCTTGACAGGATCAAACCGGTCTTCTTCCGTGCCGTCCCCTAATGTTCCAAACATGTTGCTGCCGAAGGTGGCGCTCCACCCCCAAAGACTGCTGTCCTTTTTGATAACGTAGTTGTTGCCGTTACCGCCTGCTTTAGCAGCCTCCACGTCATCCATGAGTTTGATTGGCTCATGCCAGTCAACGGCTCGTGTCCTCTCCGAATTCTCAAACGCAAATTTATATCCCCATGCCCAAAGGCTGCCGTCTTTTTTTACGGCCAAGGTATACTGCTCTCCCGCGCTGACGGATTTTACGCCGTCCATAACCTTGACAGGCTTATGGTTCGCATCATAGTTATCCGTGGCGTAGCCCAACATGCCAGTCTCGTTGATTCCCCAGCTCCAGAGGCTGCCGTCTTTTTTCAGCGCCAGAGAGTGACGAAAAAATGTACCGACAGAAGCAACTTCGTCTAAAACCTGAACCGGCTTATGCCTGTCTACATCTGTTCCGTCGCCGAGTTGACCTGTAAAATTGGTTCCCCATGCCCAGAGGCTGCCGTCTTTTTTTACCGCCATGCTGTAAGCGCAACCTGCGCCGACAGACACCACATCGTCCATAACCTTGATGAACCTGGAGCTGTTTGTAGTTGTGCCGTCTCCCAATTGCCCGTAATTATTACGCCCGCTGGCCCAAAGGCTACCGTCGGCCTTAATAACCAATGAGTGGTCGAACCCTATTGCAATTGTATCGTTTAACGGAACGGCCGAGTCGTCTCCCCCCGCGCTTACCGGCAGTGAGCCTCCCATCCAGATAATGAACGCTAATATCAATGCCGCTGTTTTATAAATCCGTTTGTTTCTTTTTGTCATTATCATACCTCGAAAAGCTCTGCTTAATAAGTTCCATTATACGTTGTTTTTCCGGCAGTTGCAATAGCTTTGTGTGGAAATGAAAGAGCCGCGGTCAAGCCGCGGCCCCCTATCGTCACACTCTTGTAACCCAGCCGAATTTATCTTCGCGTTCAAGTCTTTGTATCCCGGTGATTTCATCGTAAAGCCTCTGGGAAAGCGCGCCAATCCCGCCGTTGTTTATCACCATTTTTTTATCGCGCCACATCAGCTCGCCTACCGGCGATATGACAGCCGCCGTGCCGGTTCCGAACGCTTCCTTCAGCTTGCCTTCGTCATACGCCCGCGCAAGCTCGTCGATGGAAATCGGGCGCTCCTTTACAGGCAGGTTCCACGACCTTAAAAGCTCAATGATAGACGCGCGCGTAATGCCGGGCAAAATACTGCCGGAAAGCGCGGGCGTTATAATTTCGTCCTCAAGCACAAAGAAGATATTCATGGCGCCGACTTCTTCGATATATTTGCGCTCAATGCCGTCGAGCCACAGCACCTGCGCAAACCCTTTCTCAGCCGCGGCAATCTGCGATTTCATCGATGCCGCGTAATTCCCCGCGCATTTTGAATATCCTACGCCGCCGCGGACCGCGCGGACATATTCGTTTTCAACATAAATGCTGACCGGCTGGATTCCGCCCGCATAATACGAGCCAACCGGTGAGAGTATCACCAGCATCAGATAGTCGTCCGACGGCTTTACGCCCAAAAACGGCTCTGTCCCGATGACAAACGGCCTGATGTAAAGCGACGTGCCCTCCGCGAACGGTATCCAGTCCTTTTCAATGCGGACAAGCTCTTTCATTGCATCTACCATAAAATCCACGTCTATCGTTGGCATACAAAGGCGTTCGTTGCTGGCGTTTAAGCGCTCCATGTTTTTTTCGGGCCGGAACATGACAACCTCTCCGCTTTTCGCGCGGTAAGCCTTCAGCCCCTCGAAAATAAGCTGGCCGTAGTGCAGGCACGACGCCGCGGGGTCAAGCTCTACCGGGGCGTACGGTACAATCCTCGGATCAAACCAGCCCTTGCCGCCGCTGTAATTCATGACAAACATATGGTCGGTAAAGATTTTTCCGAACCCCAGCTTGCTTTCGTCCTGCGGCTTTGGCTTTAAGTTTTTTGAACGCTCTATCTTTATTTTTTCCACCGTACGCACTCCCTGTTTTCAAAATAAGTAGGTATAGTCTACCATTTTTGACAGGCAATTGCAAGAAAATTTATCGCGGGGTGAGCGTATTTCCGTTAAAACAACGTATTTAGTATGATTTTGTCGGCGCTTGCGCCAAGCCGGGAAAGCGCGATTTCGCAGTATTCCCCGAGCATCAGGTTTTTTTCAAATTCCGTTATGATATGGATATCGGCAGAATTCCCGCCCGACCTCACCATTTGCTTCACAAGCTTCTCGTAGGGCGTTTCGGGCGTTTTCGGCAGGTACGCAAGCGAAAGGATTTTCGTAAGCCCCGCAAGCTTGAGCGGGTGAACCGGGCAGCCGTACCAGCAGCTGTAATCACAAAGCCGCCCGCCGTCGTAGCGATAGCTTGAAAGCCCGCCCATAAAGCTCACCGTCGCGCTTATCATGTCGTATGTATCACACATTTTAACGGTTTTAATATTGCCTGCTTCAAGGGAATAATCATCTGTAAACGTGATGACGCCGCCATCCGCTATGTTTACCGCGCTGATTGCGGCAGGTATCCTTTTGCCCCCGCCGCGCCGGAACGCCGACGAAAAATTCATGACGGCAAAATCCAAATCAGATTCGCCGGCATCCTTTAAAAACTTATCGGAAAGGGCTTCCATCTCCGCTTCCCCGCACTCGCTTGTATATAAAAGCGCCGCCATCGCGGGAACACAACACGCCGACACCATTCCTATTTCAAAGCCGTAGGACTCAAGCTCGTTTAATATTTTCCACGCGCAAATTCCGCCTACATCGCAGCCGGATAACGCAACTCCGATTTTCAAAACAACACATCCATTTCTATAAAGAACCTTATAACTATTATACGGCTTTTACAGAAACGGCGTGCATACAGTAAATATACAATTTCAACAATTTTAAAATTACATATTTGTTGAAGTTATTTGCTTGACATTTCATTTATTTTGAATTATACTGACATTAAGTGCTAGAACTTAATCATTGGAGGGTAACAAATGGATAAAAGCGTTATTGAATTCCTGATTCGCGCCAAGAAAGCCACCTATGCGGGAAAGGGCGCGAAGACCGCATCTTCAAGGCAAAATTCGCATGACTTAAAATATGCGGAAGGCCCGCTCACATATCTTGACACCTATTTGGGCGACGTGAAATTTGCCGGGGAAGAAGCCATGTGGAAGGACGGCGTTCCGTTTTGGGCGATGAATTACGTCGGCAGGGTGATTGACGACCGGTTCTCAGACGATTTTTTAAGGGAGTCCTTATCGCTTGTGCCGGAGGAATACCCGTACCGCGGGCCGCTGCATCATCAAAACGGCGATTATACTTACAAATGCAGCGTAGACGGTGATTTTGACTGGTTCAACGGGATTGAGGAAATATTTTTTCAAAATATCAAGGTTTATGAGCTGTTTTTTCACGGCGGCGCGTTAGAAGTGTTGCCTACCGTTTAACCAGCGCCTCCGCGCACCGGATGCCGTCCACGGCGGCGCTCATGATGCCGCCGGCGTACCCGGCACCCTCGCCGCAGGGGTAGATTCCCCCAAGCCCGGCGGCCTCCAGATTCTCGCCGCGCAGGATTCTTACCGGCGACGACGTTCGTGTCTCAACCCCCGTCAAAACGCCGTCCGGCGCCGCGAAACCCGTCTGCTTGCGGCCAAAGGCGGCGATTCCCTTTTTCAGCATTTCGGTGATGTGGCGCGGGAAAATCTTCGCGAAATCACCCGGGGTTATCCCCGGCAGATAGCTCGGCAGGACCCTGCCCGCGTGAAAGCCCGGTTTCTCGTTTAAAAACGAGCCGACATCCTGAACGGGGGCCGTATATCCGCCGCCCTGTGAAAAGGCCGCGCGCTCAAGCTTTTGCTGAAGCTCCACGCCGCCGAATACTCCATCCCAATCCTTTGGCGAAACCGAAACGACAAGCGCCGCGTTTGCGTTTCTCCCGTCCCGCGCGTAGGCGCTCATACCGTTTGTGACGACGCCGCCGTCCTCCGACGCGGCAGGCACGACAACGCCGCCGGGGCACATGCAAAAGGTATACACCGCGCGTTCGCCCTCGCGCCACGAATGCTGGTATTCGACTTTCGGCAAAAGTGCGTGTCCTGCGAAATCCCCGTAAAGGGCCTTGTCTACCTCCGATTGCAGATGCTCAATTCGAAGCCCTGCCGAAAACGGCTTCGGCGCAAGTTGCGCGCCGCGTTTCAGAAGCATTTGGAAGACATCGCGCGCGGAATGCCCGGGCGCTAAGATAAGCGCCGGAGCCGCGATTTCCCCGCGCGTTGTCAGGACAGACGAGGCCGCCCCATTTTTCATGATAATATCGTCAAGGCGCGTGTTAAAATATACCTTGCCGCCAAGGGATATGATTTCCTCCCGGATTGATTTTACGATACCGCGCAGCAAATCGGTGCCGATATGCGGCTTTGCCTGCGTTAAAACCGCCCCGGGCGCGCCGTGCCTTACAAGCTCGGAGAGCACGAACGCCTGGCGGGCGTCGTTTGTGCGCGTGGTCAGCTTGCCGTCTGAGAAAGTCCCGGCGCCGCCCTCGCCGAACTGTATGTTCGATTCGGGATTCAGCCGCCCTGCCCGCGAAAAATCCAAAACATCCCGCACCCGCTCGTCCACGGGCGCGCCGCGCTCGATTACAACAGGCTCAAGCCCCGCGCGGGCAAGGGAAAGCGCCGCGAACATACCGGCAGGGCCGAACCCCGCAATCACCGGTTTTTTGTTGCTTTTGTTCACGCCGCTGAAATCCGGCCCTGCAAAATCACGGGCAATACCCGCATTTTTGAGTTCTTTTACCAGCTCGTGCTCGTCGCCCGAAGCCTCAAGCCTTACCGAATATACAAACCGGATGTCTTTTTTGCGCCGCGCGTCTACCGCCCGCTTTGCGATACAGGCCGAGGACACATGTGCGCCAATTTGCTTTTTTGCGTATTCAACCGCCGTTTCAGGCGGCTCCTGAAACGGCAGCGATATGCCCGATATTAGAATACCCATATGATTTCATTCCTTTTGCCATGCTGTAAAAACAATCAGCGGGCGGCTTTTGCCGCCCGCAAGTGATTTCTAAGAGTTCGCCGCTTGAATCGTGACGTTGTGGTCTCCTACCGCCCAGACAAGCCCCTTGCCCGGAACGCTTATCTTGACCGGCATCGGATACGAACCGCTGACGATTTCACGCTCTGAAAGGTCAATCTCCGCCACAATATCGTCAGCCGTCATTGACTCGAGGATATCCCCTTTGCCGATAAATTCCACATTGTATATTGTATCCGCCAGCAGGGTGACTTCAAAGCCCGACGGCCTGTTAATCAGCCGCAGGTTCGATACGTTGAACACGGCGCTTTCAAGGTCTCGGTCATTGATATCCGCCACCACCGACATGACGTTGTCAAGACGTATAAATTGGTCGCTTGGCAACGGTAGCGGCACGTCGAACGCGAAGACGCTCTGGTTGAGCGACACGCTCTTCAAGTCGATGTAACCAAGCTGTATTTCGGTGAGCCTGTCGATTAAATCGGACGGCCCCGCTATCGTGACGTCGATCTGGGAGAATCTCGTGCGATCCAGTAATTCGTCTTTCGGGAACCCCCTGGGGATATTGATAAAATCGACTGCAAGCGGCAAATTGGTAACCTTCAGCACCTGTATGGCAAGCTGGGCTTCCGTCCTGTCGATGTTAAGGTGCATTTCCTCCAGGTTCAGGACATTGCCGCTTTCATCGTAAAAGATAATCGGCAATTCCTCCGAATGCGTCCTGTCAAGCGGCCCCTCAAGCTCTGTTTCGATTACGGCGTAGCCGATTCTTTCAAGCTCTGTGGCGGGGCCTTCAACGGTAATCGTCTCCGGCGTTATGACCGTCGCTTTTTCCGTATATCCCGGGGCGATGGCAAGCCCGTTAATGCGCCCTTCCACGGTAAAGGTTCTGTGAGTTAGCCTGTCAAACCGGATTTTGACTTTTGCAGGTGAAAATCCGATGATGGAAAAATCCGGGTTTGGAGAGGCATCGGTTGACATCGGGGTAAGCTCGTACGTCGTGGCCTCCGTAACGCCGGCAAGCCTGACGGTTAGGGAAAAATCATCGGGCGTTAACTGCCCCACGACGGAGCGCCACCCCTCTACCTCAACGTCAACGCGGATATTCTCATCATCTATTGCATGAAGGCCCATGCTTGAAAGCGCGCTTGGCTGCGCGTTCACCCGGACCGGAACATTATATATGGTTATGGTTATCGGGTAGTTTTGCGTCATGGCGACAAGCAGCCAGAAAAACGCGGCGAAGACAAGCGCGAATACCTGCACGAACCGTTTGTTGTCAAATAATTGCTTCAGCGAAAGCCGTTTTTTGTTCTTCATTGCTTAGCCCTCCTGAATTTGGGCTTTTTCTCATTTTTATTATCGGTCTGCTTTAACAGGTTTTTACTTAAAAGGCCCCGAAGCTCATCCGGGGTAAGGCGACGTTTCAGATGGGATTCCACAGCGGAGGAAACGGCTCCCGATTCCTCCGACACAATAATGACAATCGCGTCCGACACCTCGCTCATGCCAAGGCCGGCGCGGTGGCGCGTCCCAAGCTCGCGCGCAATCTCCATGTTGTCTGAAAGCGGCAGGTAGCAGCCTGCGGCGTATACCCTGCCGCCGCGGATAATCATGGCGCCGTCGTGAAGCGGCGAGTTTTTAAAAAAGAGGTTCGCAATCAGCTCCACGCTCGGCTTTGAATCAATCACCGTACCGGTGTTGATGATTTCGCCCAGCTTAATCTCGCGCTCGACTACGATAAGCGCGCCGGTTCTGTCGGCTGATAAATATTCCGTGCTTTCGCACAGGATTTTAATCAGCGCTTCCGTATTTTCAGCCCCGAAATCGGAAGCGTCCGCGCTTAAGATGCCTGTAATGCCGCCCGCGATTTTGCTTCTGCCCATCTGCTCCAGCGCGCGGCGAAGTTCCGGCTGGAACAGGATCGCCACGAGCAGGATGCCGGAGCGTATAATATGATCAAGGGCGAATCTCAATGTGTTCAGTTCAAGCCAGCCCGAGACGATGTAAACCAGCGTAATGGCGGTGATGCCTTTTACAAGCTGCATGGCGCGTGTTTCGCGCACCAAACGCACGGCGTGGTAAATTAAAAACGCAACAACAAGCCAGTCGATAAAATCGGCAGGCTTAATTGTTTTTAACGCGCTTAAGAAGCTGTTTGTAAAACCAAACCAGATATTGCTTAAATCCAAAATATTCTTATCCTTTTGGGCGCCGGGCGCCTTTCGTTCTTATATTCCTATTCTACCACATAACGGTGACAAATCAATGCTAAACTATGAATTTTTAGGTTTGATTTTCGCAATCGCGATTAAAAGCTTCTCCGCCTGCTTCTTTGTGTTGAAGCTCCCGATGCTGATTCTGACGGTGCCCGCTTCAAGCGTGCCCATTTTTTCGTGTGCCAGTGGCGCGCAATGCAAGCCTCCGCGTGTTGCAAAGCCCATATCCGAAAGCTTTGCCGTAACGTCCTCCGACATGATGCCGTCTATGTTAAAGGAGATGACCGGCAAATGCCGCCCCACAGTAAAATCCTTTGTGTAAAGCCGTACGCCCTTTATGTTTTTAAGCCCGTCGTAAAGGGTATGCCCAATCCGCATGGAATGGTTGTAGATGGTATCCAGGCCCTTTTCATTGACATATTCAATCCCCGCGCCGAGCCCGATGATTCCCGCCGTGTTGACCGTACCGCTTTCAAGCCGTTCCGGCATTCCCTCGGGCTGCTCCATGCTCGCGGACATGTTGCCCGTGCCGCCCTCGAATACACTATCCATCACAGAGCCGAGCGGCGTGATGAGAAGCCCTGTCCCCGGCGGGCCGTAAAGGCTTTTATGTCCAGACATGCAGAGAAAGTCAATGCCGGATTTTAACACGTCGATCGGGATAACCCCGGCCGTCTGGGCGGCGTCAACCAAAAACAGTACGTCGCGTTCTCGCGCCAAATCCCCAAGCCTTTCGACAGGCGCTTTGAGCCCCCATACATTGGAGCCGTGCGCACACGCAATCAGCTTTGTGTTCCGCTTGATGAGCCGCCTGAAATTCCACGCGGTTACCTCGTCGTCATCCTCCGAGACCCTTGCGATATCGAAGGTGATAACGCCCCTCGCTGCAAGCGCGTAAACCGGTCTTGACACGGAATTATGCTCCAAATCCGAGATGACAACATGGTCGCCGTGCTTTAGCACACCTTTTAACGCGAAGTTTAACGCGTGCGTGCAATTCGAGGTGAACGCCACATCCTCGGCGCTTTCGGCGTTAAACAGCTTTGCCGCCGCTTCCCTTACCTCATAAACCTGTACCGCAGTGTCAATGGACAGCTGATGCCCGCTTCTCCCCGGATTTGCGCCGTAGCGCTCCATCGCCTTTGCCACCGCGTCATGCACGCGCTGCGGTTTCGGGTACGTTGTAGCCGCGTTATCGAAATATACCATGGTTCCCGCCTTTCCGGGCTTTTGCCCTTTTTGGTTTCTATTCCCCCGCTACCGTACGGATTCCGGCCTCATTTAAAATATCCGCCGCCTTGCCTAAATCCGTTTGATTTATCTCAATGCCGTAACCGCAACCGTTTACTTGCAGGCTACGGGCGAATTTCTTTATTGTCACCCGCATTCCATGACGTTCTAAAAGTTTTTGCGCCCTTATCGCGTATGTCACCGAGGTCAGCCTGATTAGAGCTTTCTGCAAGCCTTTTCACCTCTCATATTCAAAAAATAAAATAAAAAAATACAAATTAAACGAATTTAATCTGTATCATACTATGCGGTATAAAAGGCAGGCGTGAACGCATAGAGCCTGTATCCATAACTCAAAGGGCCGTTTCAACATCGAAATTTCCGCCGTGCCACGTTCATTTTCTTTGGAATACAACAAAGTATTCCAAAGAAAATTCGCTCGCTGCTCCGGCGCTTTAACGGGAAATTAATATTAGCCCTCTTTCGAAACCTATCGTGGATAGCTGTGCGAGAATTTTTTTCGCTGGGCAAGGCCGACGACGCAGGCGGGCTTTCGCCCGGTAATGTGAACTGCACATGAACGGTAAGTTCATGTGCAGTTCAACACCTTATACGACAGTATAAGAGGAGAACGCAGCCCAGCAGAAAAAAGACCGCTCGGACGTCGCGAGAGGTTTCGAAAGAGGGCTATTAAATCTTTTCCAGCAGAACAACCGCGTGGGCGGCGATTCCGTCGCGGCTTCCGGTAAAGCCGAGGCCCTCCTCGGTCGTGGCTTTCACGCTGATGTTGCCGATATCCGTTTCCAAGGCAGCGGCGATGCGTTCCCGCATTTTAGGGATATACGGCATGAGCTTCGGTTCCTGCGCGATTACGGTGGCGTCAAGGTTTATGACCGCGTAACCTTTTTCTAAGACGATCCCCCTGACGTCCCCCAATAATTTTAAACTGTCGGCGTTTTCATAAGCGGGGTCGCTGTCGGGGAAAAGAACGCCGATGTCGCCGAGTACCAGCGCGCCGAGCATCGCGTCCATCACCGCATGGAGAAGCACGTCCGCATCGGAGTGCCCGAGCAGCCCTTTGTCATGCGGTATCTTCACGCCGCCGATGATAAGCGCGCGGTTGGCGGCCAGCCTGTGCACGTCATATCCGTGCCCGATTCTCATTGCCAAGACAATCCCCCCTGCCGGAATTCCAAAATCGCGTGCGCCGTCACCAAATCCTCCAGCGTCGTAATTTTAATGTTGCCGTAGCTTCCCTCAACCATCGTAATCGGGTGGCGCGTATGCTCCACAAGCTGGCAGTCGTCGGTGTAATCTCTTCCCGCGCGGATTGCCGCCTCCATCGCGCGTTTGTACAAATCCGCCCTGAAAATCTGCGGTGTCTGCACCGCCCAAAGCTTGGCGCGGTCGGGCGTGGAGGCAATCACGCCGTTTTCGCCGAGAACCTTTATCGTATCCTTGACCGGTACGCCTGTCGCCGCGGCGCCCGTTTCAAAAGCCGTGCCGAGGCATTTTTCGATATCCTCCGGCAATATCAGCGGCCTTGCGCCGTCGTGAACCGCGTAAAACCCCGCTTCCTCACTGCACGCGCGAATCCCCGCGAAAACGGAATCCTGCCGCTTTTCACCGCCCGTTACAACGCCCGTCACCTTCTCAAGTTCATAAAACTTGATTAAATCGTAGAAATTCAGCGTCTGGTCTTCCCTGCAAACGACGATAATCTCGGAAATGAGCGGGCAGCGTGAAAACGCACCGATGCTGTGCGCGATAACGGGCACGCCGTCGAGCGTTACAAGCTGCTTATCCATGCCGTCCATTCGGTTTGACGCGCCTGCCGCGACGATAACCGCCGAGACAAACGGCGTTTCCTTCTTTTGTTTTGAAAAAGCCATGGTATCCCCCTATTTTTTATGCTGCCTGCCCTCGTGGTCTACCGTATACGGCGGCGAGTGGAGAAGCTCCGATACGCCGACGAAGCGGTACCCCCTCGCCGTCACCGCTTCAATGACAAGCGGCAGCGCGGCGGGCGTATTTTTCGCCCCGCTGTGAAACAGCATGATGGAGCCGTTTCTCAGCTTTTTAAGGATTCTCTCCCGCATGGTTTCAGGGCTTGGATCTTTGTAGTCAATACTGTCGCAGTCCCATTGCACGGGAACCATGCCCTCCTGCTCTATCAGCTCCACCACCCGGTCGTTATACGCGCCCGACGGCGTGCGGAACAATGTCACCGCTTTATCCGATACACGCTCCAGCTTCTCCTTCGAGTCGCGGATTTCGCGCAGTATTCCCGCGTCGCCGAGCTTTGTCATGTCGGCGTGCGTGTCGGAGTGGCTGCCGATCTCGTGCCCGGCTTCGCTGATTTGCCTTACTGATTCCGGGAATTTATCACACCAGTCCCCGACGATAAAAAACGTCGCCTTCACGTGATAACGGTCTAAAACCGACAAAAGCTCCGGGATATCCTCATTGCCCCACGCGCAGTTGATTCCAAGCGATACGTGCGGCAGCTCCGTCTCAACGGAATAGACCGGGTGTCTTGCGTTTGGCGACCATGCCGACAGCGATCTTACAAGGCCCCCGCCCAAGCTGATACAGATGCATATGACAAGCCCGGCTGCAATGGCCGCCGCCGGTTTTAACCTGATGACGCGATATTTTCTCATAAACGCCCTCCCATGCACAATGATTGCCATTATATATATGAGGGAAGGCATGTCTGATATCTCCGAAAAAAAGTACCGCCCCCGCTATTGCAGAGACAGCACTCAGTGGTGGACGATAACGGGTTCGAACCGCTGACCCTTCGCACGTCAAGCGAATGCTCTCCCAACTGAGCTAATCGTCCGGTTTCTTAGAGGTTTTTCTAGAGACAAGCCCTATTATACACGAGTATTTTTCAAAATGCAACAAGAAATTTTATAAAAGAGCCTGTTTTCATATCAGGTGTTATTTTGTGCGCAAATACCGGGCTCTCGTTTTCCGGTTTTGCGCGCTTTTTAACGTCTGTTATTCCCTTGCCATGTTCAAATAAAGCAAAACCATGATATTTTTTATGATTATCGTGGTTTTGCTTTGCGCCAGGCATCGCCTTTATCTTGTTTCTTTATCCAATCGCTGTAAATCTATGCGCGTTGACGGCTGTTCATCCAAATAGAGAAAAGCTCCCCCGCAGCAATAGCAGATGTTTCGGTCTGAACGTTGATCGGTCCAACAGCGGGGGCAGGTTACCGACACAAGGGGGCGGGTAGTAAACGCGATACTTCCATCAGGTAAAATATGGTGATTTGTCAGGTGATTCGGCTTCATTTTCCAGCACCTCCTTATTCCGAATTATAGGAGGAATGATTGAAAATAAATATGACTTATGTCATAATGTCGGGGAGGAGGATGAATATGACGAAAATGCCGATCACACCTGAACACGAAAAATGGATTAATAAGTGCGGCCTTGTGGACGCAGTTGCAGTGCCGCCTATGCTGTTTTGCTACAAGAAGGGTGAATTTTTGTGTATGGAAGGGGACGCCTTGAATCATATACTCTATGTAATCGAAGGTAAAATAAAGGTTTCCACCACCTCAAAAAGTGGAAAAACCCTTCTTATCTGTTTTTATCAGTCAGAGGGAATTGTCGGCAGCATCGAAGCCTTAACAGATTATCCTGCCACTGCAACCGCTCAGGCAATTACCGATGTTGTTTGTATAGCCGTAGCTATTTCCCCAAACCGGAAGCTGCTGCAAAACAGTCTGCCTTTTTTATGGCATCTCAATACTGTTTTGTCAATGATGTTTGCCCGTTCATCCAAAAACGCCGCGCTAAACCTGCTTTATCCCCTTGAGACAAGGGCTTGCTCCTATATTGCATTGACTCAAATTGACGGGGTGTTTCGTGAAAACCTCACAGAAACCAGCGAACTCTTAGGAGCTTCATACCGCCATCTGGCTCGTGTACTGGAGAATCTTTGTGCTAAGGGGATATTGAAAAAGGAAGGCAGGAGATGTTACCGCATCACGGATCTGCCGACACTTAAAGCTATGGCCGAGGACTACTACAGCATGTCGGCAATGGATCTTTGATTCTTACTTTGTTTTTAATATGCAGGCTTTAAAATAACATCCGTACCATAACGACGCTCATGAATACCACCATAAAATCCGCGGCTAAAGAGGCGGGCAGGGTGTGCCGCGTCTTTGCGATACCGGCGGCGCCAAAGTAAACGGCAATCGTGTAAAACGTGGTTTCGCTTGAGCCCTCCATTACGCTTGCGATGCGGCCTATGTAGCTGTCGGGGCCGAACGCTTCGAGTATACCCTTGTATATCGCAATCGCGCCGCTTCCTGAAACCGGGCGCAGCACAGCCAGCGGCACAACCTCGGGCGGCAAACCGATAACCCGTGAAAACGGCTCGACAAGAACGGTGAGGTAATCGAGCGCGCCCGACGCCTTGAACATTCCCACGCACGTCATAAGCGCGACGAGCGCCGGCAATATCGCTATGCTTGTTGAGAAGCCCTCCTTCGCGCCTTCTAAAAAGACACTGAAAATATCGACGTTTTTCGAGATTCCGTAAAGAATAATCCCGCACATCACCGCGGGAATTATCATATTGTCAAGCGTCATCGGTTTTTCCCCGCCTTTGAAAGCAGCTTTGCCACAATGACCCCCGAAGCCAAAGACACGATGGACGTAACCCATACCGCCGGCATAATGTCAAGCGGGCGCGGGCTTCCGGCGGCTTGCCGCAGGATTGCCGTCGTTGTCGGGATAAGCTGAAGCGACGCCGTGTTGATGACGACAAACATCGCCATATTGTTTGTGGCGACGCCGGGGTTGGGGTTTAACTTTTCCATCTCGCGCATGGCGGCGATTCCAAGCGGCGTCGCCGCGTTGCCAAGCCCCAGCAGGTTCGCCGACATGTTCAGCGTAATCGCTTTCGCGGCGGCGCTTTTATAGTGTATACCCTCGAATATAACCCCGATCAGCGGGGATAAAAGGCGGCTTATTTTTTCCGTCAGCCTTGCTTTATCCGCGATTTTCATCAAGCCGCTCCAAAGGCACATGGAACCCATCAGCGTTATCATAAGCCCCACCGCCTCGCCGCAGGAGGCAAGCGCCGCGTTTGAAACCGCGTCCATACGCCCGCTTATGATTCCGAAAAACACAGCCGCAACCACAAGCCCCGAAAAAATCCATTTCATCATACTACACTCACCATTAAAACTATATGCCATGCATGTACCCGTTAACACAAAGGATTTTGCTTTTTCGTATGGAGGTGTTATAATGAATGATGTTATATCGTGGGGCGCAACAACTTTATATAATGTGCGGGAGGTAAAAATGCAAATTTCTATAAGAGAGGTGCGAGAAAGTGATTATTTAGCAATCGGAAATCTTGTTAAAAACGAGCTTGGCTATAATGATATAGATTTCGACACATTATTTGACAGATTGAAACAGATGGAACTAAATGATAATCATACTACGTTCGTTGCAGTTGACAATGAGCAGGTGCTTGGATTTATTGGTTTACTCAAATACATTACTTATGAGATTGATGGATATGTACGCATTCTCGCAATGGCGGTATTGCAAGGGCAGCAAAACAATGGCATAGGAAGTGAATTGCTTCTGCGGGCAGAGCAATATGCCAGCCAGAACAATATTACTCACATTACCTTAACAAGTCATCTGAAGAGACTTGAAGCTCACGCGTTTTACGAACATAATGGATATACGAAAAAATCATATGGATTTTTTAAAAATATCTGATTTATATAATAAGCATTAGCGGGCGTTTCATGTTCTCTTGCGAATTGCTTCGCAATTCGCGTTCATGTTATAATATAAATATGTATTGATTTAGAGTGGTGGTATCTTGATGATTACGACTGTTACGCTAAACCCATGTATTGATTTGACGTTATACTTAAACGGGCTTTCGGTCGGCGGGCTGAATCTGGTGGAATCCTCGCGCTCCGATACATGCGGCAAGGGCGTAAACGTAAGCGTCGTGCTGCGGGCGCTTGGAATGTCCACCATGTGCACGGGGATAAGCTTTGACGGTAACGGAGGCCTGCTTGACACATTCCTTGAGGAGCAGTGCATCGCCCATGATTTTGCCGTCGCGCCCGGAAATATCCGCACCAACATCAAGCTGATGGATACCATAAAAAATGAAATGACGGAAGTAAACAGCCGCGGCGGCGAGGTTGAGCCGCGTGTAATCGGGCAGTATCTGGAAAAGCTAAAAAAACACGCGCAAAAAAGCTGTATCATCACGTTTTCGGGGCGCGTTCCGAACGGCGGCAAGAACTCCTATGCGGATATTTACAGAAAATCGCTCGAAGCCATCAGGGATTCGCAGCTTCTCACGATTGTGGACGCGGAAAAAGAACCGCTGAGACAGGCAATCCTCGCAAAGCCGTACATGATAAAGCCGAACACGTTCGAGCTTGAGGAAACCTTCGGGTGCAAAATCCATTCGAAGGGCGATATCGTGGAGGCCTGCCGCGGCATCATCAAAAAAGGCGTAACGGTTGTCTGCTGTTCGATGGGCGGCGGCGGCGCGCTCATCGCCGACAAAAAGGAAGCGTGGTTCGCGCCCCCGATGGAGATTGAGCCGAAAGGCTTCCAGGGGGCGGGGGACTCCGTCGTTGCGGGCATGTGCAAGGCAATCCGGGACAAGGGGGAGCTGAAGGATCTGCTTCGCTGCGGCGTTGCGGCGGCTTCCGCCTCGCTTTTGCGGGAAGGCACGCTGCTTTGCCGCAAATCAGATTTTGAACGGCTTTTACCGCTTGTAAAACTGGAGCCTGTTAAATGAAAAAAGATAACAAAGCTGTTCCGATTGAAAATGGGCGAAAGAATTTTCAAGGATTTTTGCCGCCATGCAAGGCGGAGAACGCAGGCGGGCCGGCGCCTGGCAAGGACGACAACGCGGCAGGACGGCAAAAAAGCCGGCAAGACGAGTCTATTTTCAATCGGAACAGCTTTAAAACATTGGCGTGGATTTTTATCGCAACAGGCTGCCTTGCGCTGGTTGCCGGTATCCTGTTCGCGCTTGCGGTGGGCGGCCCCGCCGTCCCCATCCTCACTATCCTGTCTATCCTCTTAAATTCAATCGGCGTGACGCTGCTAAAGCCGCCAAAGAAATAATCCTTCGGGGGAATCGAAATGTATTCAAACCGGTGCCGGGCGGTCATAAGCCTTAACAACATCGCCCATAATATAGCGGAAATAAGGAAAACCTTGCGCCCCGGCAGCCTTTTCATGGGCTCCGTAAAGGCCGACGCATACGGTCACGGGGATTTGCAGGTCGCAAGGGAGCTTGAACGGCTTCACGTTGACATGCTCGGCGTAGCTTGCCTTGACGAAGCCGTTCATCTGCGCGAAAACGGTATCACCGCGCCGATTCTCCTGCTTGGCCCGACCCCGCCGGAAAATGCCGGCGACATTGTCCGCTGCGATGTAAGGCAGACCGTCCATTCGGCGGAATACGCAAAGGCTTTGTCCGATGTATGTGAGAAGCTTGGTAAAAAAATAACCGTGCATATCAAAATCGACACGGGCATGTCAAGGCTTGGGTTTCCCTATGACGCGGAGGATGAAGTCCGTATGGCGGCGTCTTATGAAAGCTTTCACTCCGAGGGGATATTCACGCATTTCGCCTGTGCCGACGAAGGGTCGGAAAGCGCCGTGCTTTACACAAGGCTGCAATACGACCGGTTTTGCGGCGTGATAGAATCGCTTGAACGCTCCGGCGTCAAATTTCAAATCAAGCATTGCTGCAACTCCGCGGGCGCTATCCGCTACCCTGAAATGCATATGGATATGATACGACCGGGAATCGCGCTATACGGCCTTTACCCCGGCGCGGACTGCGTGGACGCCATCTCGCTGAAGCCCGCGATGGAGCTCTATTCGTGCGTCGCCTCGGTAAAGGAAATAGCGGCGGGCACTCCCGTGAGCTACGGCAGGACGTTTACGGCGGAAAAAGAGACAACCGTCGCGTGCGTTTCGATCGGGTACGCCGACGGTTATCCAAGGGTGCTTTCCAATGCGGGAAGGATGCTGGTATGCGGGCAGTACGCCCCGGTTATCGGGCGCGTCTGCATGGATTATCTCATGCTCGACGTCACGCATATTGACGGCGTATCGGTGGGGGATATCGTGACCGTTGTAGGGACGGACGGCGAAAATACCATAACGCTTGACGAAATCGCGGAGGGCTCCGGCACGATAAACTACGAGCGCGCCTGCCTGATTGGCAAGCGTGTGCCGCGCGTTTATAAGCCATGATATGCACACGCAGTACGTAAAAAGCACGCCGGGCAGGCTGAGCCTGCACCCGTGATGCGCACCGTGTTTTAGTGTACATCTTTTGCTGTTTTGTCCGCGAATGGATTTTGTATAAGCATCGGGGCGCCGGTCTGATGACCGGCGCCCCCGTTATTTATTTCTTTGTCAACACGCCGTCGCTGACGATTATCGCCCCGGCAAGCGCTGTCTCGAAATGCAGATACCTGTTCGCGTCAATGCGGTATCCAGGCTCCCTGATTTGCCGGTAGCTGTTGCTTTCCCTGTCATAGCTGTAAAACATAAGGTTTTGGGTATCCATCCCGGTTAAATCAAGCTTTGCGGCGGCCCTTACAGCTTGTCCCCACGCGCCGGTGTGGTCGAACTGGACAACCTGCACCTTGTTTTGAAACCAACGCTCAAAGAAATTCCGTGTCCTGTCAACATCCCTGCCCTTTACCCAAGCGGAGACAAATATGTCCTCCGTGAGTTCTTCCGGTTCGTTGATATACAAACGCACCTGCACCGCCCTGCCGTCCATCGTGTCATGCTCATAACGTTTCCCCGCCAGAGCCCGCCATGCCGCTGCCTTCACGCCATATCTTCCGCTCCGGCTCGTGCGGACGAAATCCCGGTTGTCGTGTATCGCCGCGTTAGCGAGAACCGCCGCAGGATTCCGTTCAAGCCACATGTTTGAGGATGTAGAGGAATATTGGGGATTCGGGGTAAGCGTGGAGGTTGTTGTGCCACCGATGCTGCCGCCTTGATTATCGTTATTCCCCTGATTATCGTTATTCCCCTGATTACCGTTATTGCCCTGATTACCGTTATTGCCCTGATTACCGTTATTGCCCTGATTGCCGTTATCGCCCTGATTGCCGTTGCCGGGGGTCTCGTTGCCGGGGGTCTCGTTGCCACCGATGGTGATTACAAGCGTGCCGTATACCTCGGAGCCGTCATTTGCCGAGGCCCTGACCGTCACCGTACCGTCGCCCGTTGCCGTAAGCAGGCCGGCAGTGTTGATATTTGCGCTGCCTGTGCCGTTTTCTACAGACCATGCTACTAACGGGTCGGTGGCGTTCGGCGGCTGCACAGCCGCCGACATCTGCAATGTGCCGCCGGTGACGATGGTTGTCGCGCCGCCCGCGCCGGATACCGTTATAGATGTTACAGGTATCATTTGGGCCGCCGTGGTAAAGCTGTTGCTTGAATCCGGAATCATTCCATTCCCGGCCGCATCCCTAAACCCCGCGACGGTGATGGTATAGCTTGTACTATAATCAAGCCCCGAATATGGAATCGTATAGGTTTGGCCCGACCAGTCCGCGCCTGCTGCTGAAAGCGTGCCCATACCGTTATCCAGTGTCACGGTTCCTGTAGTGGCTATATTTTCGCTGAATGTGACGGCGATATGCCCGCTGACGCGAACGCCTTCCGCACCATTCGCGGGGCTTATGCCTGCAACGGTTGGCGGGGTAGTATCGGCGGTTGTGAAGGCTTCCAGCGTTTCAATGGTATAACTGCCGCCGTTTGGAATGCTTATCGCCTTGAGCCCGCCGTCCTTGTCGCCCCACTGGAGATAATAACCGGTGTCTATCGGGGCGAGTCCCGATGACGAGGGATGAGTAATATTGCCCAGATTGTTACCGCTGGTTACCCGGTCTCTTCCGTTCGTTGAATAATGCGCCGCGTGATAATATGACGGGGAGGTTATGCCGCGCAGGGTCATGACAACATCGGTTATATCGCGGTAACAGAAGGCCGACCCGCTGGCGAAATTAATGTTGCCGTAGGATGAATCGGAGCCCGCGAAGTATACGTCGCCGCCGAGATAGAAGCGCACGTTGTCTAAAGCAGCCCCGCTGTTGTTTCTGATTTCTATATCGCGGGTGTAATAATTCGCGCCTTTTTCGAGACGGAATGTTTCAAAGATAACGATGCCGGCGGCGGCTCCGCCTGTGCCTGTCCATGTGCGCGTGATGGTTTCCGCGCCGTCGGTTTCTGTTGTTTTGGCCCCTACGGAAATGGTACGCGTGCCCGCTGCGGTGAAATAACCGCCCTGCATGATACAGGTCGAATCGTTCCACAGGCTCAGCCCGTTTCCACTGGCCGTACTGTAATATGTGCGCTGCCAATCATAGTTAGTGGTTGAACCATAATTCAACCACCACCTCCTTGGGACAACACCGCCGTTAGCGGCAATCGTTACATCCAGCAGGTCGCCGTCTGTCCCATCTCCACCCAGGATGTTCGCCCCTGTTGCCAGCGGCATAATGCCTACGCTTGCCTGTGCGTCCTCCACCGTTACGAGGATAACGGGCGGTTGGGCTATGACGATAAATCCGCTGTCAACAGGCGTTGCGGAGAAAGCATAAAAGCCGGGCCCGTAACCGTCAAACTCCGGCTCCGCTTGCCATTCCACACGCAGGTCGGCCGTAAACTCCAGTGCTTGTCCCGAATTGGAAGGCGTGGCGGTTTCATGCGCCCACACCGTCGCAGCCAGCGTTTCGGGCAGGGCAATATCCGAAAGCCCCGACGCATATGGCACGGACTGCTCCGACACATTGCCATCAAGCGGTGCAAAGGCGATTATTTCCCCGCCTGCGCCGAGGGGCGGCTGTTCGGCCCCGACCGGCAACGGCGCCATGAAAAAAATCATAGCGAAAGACAGCATAAACGATATTATTTTTAATAATGGTTTGTTTGTGTTCATATTGTTTGCCTCATGAAATTCATTTATAGGGGTACGAAAGCGGGAAGTGGACAGTGTGGCGATGCCTTTTGAACAAGGGATAACATAAAGGGCGCCGCCCCCGCGCTGCTGGGGCCTGTTAACATAAAGCTAACGCCCCTAAAACAAATCGTAATTTCCTTTTGCAAAATCGCTTTCATCTAAAATCACGGTGCTTTCGGACAGCTTTCTTTCAATATGCTCCGGCAAAATCCGCGAAATCTCGTCCACGGAGGCCGGCCTGCCCGTATACCTGCCCTGAACGATTGTCCTTGCATGGATGGAGCGAAGCGCGGTCGCCTGTTCAACGCTGTCCACGCCTTCAAATATGACCTGCGCGCCAATCGCACCCGCCCTGTCAATGATTTTGCGGCATTTGCCAAGCTGCTCCTGCGACGACTCGATGCCGCGCACAAAGCTCCTGTGCAGCTTTACATAGTCAACGGAAAGCCCCGACAAAAATTCCAGATGCGAGTACCCGGCATCCATATTAAAAACACAGACCTTAACGCCCAGCTCTTTAATCCTTTTAATCTGCTTGGAGCATGTATACCAGTCAAGGCGCACGATTCCGACGTCTATTTTGATAATCAGGCTGGTTGGCTCAACCTGAAATTCCATCAGGCATTTGCCTATAAAATCATCGACGTCCGCTTTAAACAAATCCGTTACCGGAAGCTCGACAAGCGTGGGCACGGCCTCGCGCCCCGCTTTGCGCCAGCGGCTTAAGGCGCGGCACGCCTGGTAAACCACCTTTTCATTGTTGGTGGGAATCCTGCCGGTTTCCTGTGAGACGGCGACGGCGCCGTCACTGCTCACCTCATAGTTCCAGCGGACAAACGTGTCGCAGCCGATAATCTTTTGCGACACCAAATCAAGCTGTGTTTCAAAATATACCGTAAACTCGTCGCCATACTGGCAGTCGGAGTAATTTTCCATCAGCGTATCGCCGAAAAACCCGCTGGAGCACATGGTTTCGTCGTATGTCTCAAATTTTTCCGCTTTGGTGACCTTTGCGCAATGCCTTGCCACATTCGCCCTCGAAATCAGCACGCTTACGTCGTAGCTGCTGTCATTGTCGGTGGTCGCAAAGCCGACGCTTAAGCGCATACCGCCTTTGACCGCGATATCACCCCTTATTTTATCGCACATCCGCCTTAGCTGCTCGTAATATTCATCGAAAAGCGCCAAATCCACAAGCGGGAACACCACGACAAAATGGTCGCAGGAGATTCTTGTAATCATCGAATTCTCAGGGAAAATCCGCCTGCATTGTATCGCCGTCTGCGTAAGCACATAATCGCTGCTCGCCGCCCCTTTTAAGTTGTTTAAAAAACGGAACCTGTCGTAATCAAAATACGCCGCGCAGTAAATATGCCCTTCATCCTTGGCTTCTTCAAGCTTTTTTTTGCACTCGACAAGATAGCCGCGCCCTTTTTTCAAATCCGTAAGCTTATCTGTCGCCGAAAATTTCCCGCCTTCACCGCTGTCTTTTGATTTTTCCTTTTCTTCCTTTTTTTCCTTTCCTTCTTCCAGTTCTTCCTTCTTTTCTTCATGCCCGTCGTGAAAATAATCGACCAAATTTATAATTTCCGGTTCTTCTTCCTGTTTCCCGGCGGCGGCGCCGCCGTCCATAAACAAATCGGGGAACGCGTCGTCGGCAGGCTTAATGATGGTAACTTCCTTTTCAATTTTTAAAACGCGGGTAAACAGCACGACAAGCAGGATCACCAAAAGAAAAGCGATAAAGGCAATCATCAGCGCCGCCATGGTGTCACCCCCGGTTTCAATCATTTGTTTTCAGCTATATATACTAATGATAACAGATAAATCTTGTAAATTCAAGGTGAAAAACGGCAAAGCGCGAAAGACGGGCCTTCGCGCTTTGCTACTCTATTTCTCGTTCCTGTCAACGAATGTTTTGGCGTGCGTCACGTTCTCGTCGTTTACAACCAGCGTTTCGTTTTCTTTTCCGTCAGCCATCATATTTGTCATTGTCGAAAACTCGGGAACGATTTTTTTCGATTTGTCTATCTTCGCCTTGTTGCCGTGGATTTCATCGGGACGACCGCAGGGAAAACCACTGCTCATACTACCGCCTCGCAATCAGTTTTGCGGTTATTGTTTCCCGCCGCGCGTTATAATATACGGCGAAAGGCTATACCACAATTTTGACCGTCTCAAAGTCGATGCGCCCTGCGGAAACATCGGCTGCCACAAGCTTTACGCGCATTTTATCGCCAAGCCGTATTTGATTCCCCGTCACCGTATCCGTAAGGGCTATCGCGCCGTCAAATTGCCAGTCGCCGCGGCCCAGGCTCCGGCTGCCCACAAGCCCGTATATCGTATTGTTAAGCCGGACATAACACCCGAACTGCGTCACGGCGGAGACGATCCCCTCAAATTCTTCGCCAATGCGCGAGGACATGTATTCGGCCTTGTAAGCGTCCTCACAGCTCCTCTCGGCGGACATTCCGGCGATCTCCCGCTCGGTAGCGCGCGAAGCGGTCTGCGCCGCAAACGTGCCGAAGCGCTTCTGGATATTGTCATGGCGCATACCGGTCACAAACGCCGATAAAACCCGGTGTATCGTAAGGTCGGAATACCTGCGGATGGGCGACGTGAAATGGGTGTAATCGTCGAGCGCGAGCCCGAAATGCCCGATGTTTCTGTCGCTGTACTTCGCCTTCGCCATGGAGCGGAGCATCAGCGTATTGACAATCCCGCCAATTTCCGTGCCCTCCACGCTTTTGAGGATTGCCGCAAGATCCTCGGAGGACGCCTGCCCCTTCGGGCGCTTGTAGCTGATTTGGAGCTTATCCAAAACGTCGAACAGAAAGCTCAGCTTATCGGGCGCGGGCCGCTCGTGTATGCGGAAAACAAACGGCAGACTTTCCTTTATGGCAAGGCGCGCGGCGGCCTCGTTCGCCACCAGCATGAACTCCTCGATAAACATCTCGGAGGCGCCACGTTCCCGCGGCACAACGTCTACGGCGGCGCCGTCTTCGCCGATGATGATTTTGCTCTCGACCGATTCCAGGTTTATCCCGCCGCGGTTCACGCGGTTTTTCGTAAGGCGGGCCGCAAGCTCGCTCATCACGCTTAGCATAGGAGCGGCCTCTTTATATTTTTCCTGTATTTCGCTGTCGGCTTCATTCATAAGCAGCTTGTTGATCTCGGAATAAACGCCCTTTACGCGCGAACGTATGACGGTTTTCTTAAATTCATAGCTTTCGATTTTAGCGTCCGGCCCAAGCTGGATGATGGCGGAAAACGCAAGCCTGTCCTCCCCGGGGTTGAGCGAGCAGATGCCGTTTGAAAGCTCCTTCGGCAGCATCGGCACGACGGAATCCGCGTAATAGACGGACGTTCCGCGCGCGAACGCCTCCGAATCAACCGGCGATTTGTACGTCACGTAGTAGCTCACGTCGGCGATGTGTACGCCGAGTTCCCAGCCTTTTTCGGTCCTCTTCGCGCTTACCGCGTCGTCGATGTCCTTCGTGTCGGCGCCGTCAATCGTGAATATCATCTCGCCGCGCAAATCGGTGCGGGCTTCCAGCTCCTTGGGGTGGATTTCCTGCGCGGCGATTTCCTCCGCCTGTTTTTCCACATCAAGCGGAAACTCGAGGTAGATGTCCTTCTCCGCAAGGATTGCCTCACAGCACGCGGCGGCCTTGTCAGACGCGCCGAAGCTTTTAAGGGCGACCGCGACATGCTCGCTGTGGCGGCTTCCGCGCCTTGTGATGACGGCAAGAATTTTGTCGCCGTCTTCCATGCCTTCAAGCCCCGCGTGGTTCAGCCTGACGGGGAATTTTACATAATCGTCGGGCATCACGCTGTAATCATTGCCATCAATCTTAAGGACGCCCGAAAACCTCCGCCCGGATTCCCGCACGATTTTATAAACCTCACCCTCCGGCAATTCCCCTTGCGATTTTTTCTTTTTAATCAACGCCAAATCGCCGGGCATCGCGCCAAGCAAAAGCTTGCCGGGAATAAACACGTCGCGGTCTGAATTGACAGGCCGCGCAAAGCCGAAGGTCGCGTTTACCTTGATGATTTCCGCCGGTACCAACCCTAAATTTTTTGAAAGCAGATACCTGCCCTTTTCTTCAATCACGGTGCCGTCCGCCACGAGCCTGTCCAAAGCTTCGGTGACGCCGGCCTTTCCCGACTTGGAAAATCGGATTTTTTTGACAAGCTCGCTTTTCGGCACCGGCTTTTTCTTGAAGGTCTTCAGGATATTTATAATTTTATCGGCTGCGTCCGGCATAATCATACCTCTTTATTTTCTTTCTAAACTTGATTGGCTATATCTATTCTACCACACTGCCTGTACGGAAATCAAAAAAGATTTCATGAACGGTTTTCCTTGCTATTTTTCAAAAACAACGGTATGATAGAGTAGTCGAAAATTGTAGAAGGAAGGTCAATCAATGCTGGAAACGACAACACGCTGGAAGCGGAACGTAGCAATATTTCTTGCCGGGCAGAGCATTACCCTGTTTGGCTCCATGCTGGTGCATTACGCGGTGCAATGGCATATCACCCTGACGGCGCAGTCCGGCGTCGCCATGATGCTGCTGTCGATTTCGGCGGCGGTTCCGATGTTTTTTGTCTCGCCGTTCGCGGGGGTTTGGGCCGACCGGTACAGTAAAAAGCTGCTTATCGTCATTGCTGACGCTGCAATTGCCGTTGTCACTCTGCTGATGGCCGTTTTGTTCTCGCTCGGGTTTGAGTATATCGCACTGTTGATGGTATGTACGGCGGCGCGGGGATTGGGGCAGGGCGTGCAGACCCCGTCTGTGAACAGCCTGGTTCCCGAAATCGTGCCGGCTGAAAGCCTGACGCGGGTGAACGGCATCAACAGCTCTATCCAATCCGTGACGATGTTCGCGGCGCCCATCGCGGGCGGCGCGCTGATTGCACTTCTTCCTGTGCAGACGGTGCTCTATATCGACGTCATCACAGCGGCAATCGGTATTAGCATGCTGCTCTTTTTCGTAAAAACACCCCCTAGGGAGAAAAAGCAGGAGCAGCAAACCGCCTGGCGCGATATGGCCGAGGGGCTCGGATATATCAAAAACCATGCCTTTATCAAAAAGCTCATGCTTGTGAATATCCTGTTCACCCTGTTTATGACCCCTGCCGCCATATTAACACCGCTGCAAACGGTACGCAATTTCGGGCCGGAGCCGTGGCGGCTGGTTGCGATCGAGCTTGCTTTCTTTATCGGCATGGCGGCGGGCGGCGCGCTGATAGGCGCGTGGGGCGGGTTCAAAAACAAAAGCTATACGATTGCGATTGCCATCGCCTTTTTCGGCATAAGCGCCATCGCGCTTGGCCTGGTGGAAAATTTCGCACTGTACTTAGGAATCATGGGGCTTGCGGGATTTGCTGTGCCCGCAAACAACGCGCCGCTGATGAGCATGCTGCAGACAAAAATCGAGGCGGAATATATGGGCAGGGTGTTCTCGGTACTTATGATGTTTTCCAGCATTATGATGCCTGTCGGCATGATGGTATGGGGCCCGCTCGCCGATGCGGTTGCCATCGACTGGCTGCTGATTATCAGCGGCGCGGGGATCTTGACGGGCGGCGTGTTCTTCATCTCCAGCAAAACGCTGCGGGAGGCGGGGCGCCCGTAATATAGGGGCAGCAGTCCCTAGGGCCTGTTGCCATAAAGCTAACGGCCCGTATTTTTGAGCGATTTTTGTGCTTTTCAGCGTTGTCGTCGGTCGGAATACACAAAGTATTCCTCCCTCCTCCGCCTTGAAATGCACCAAAAATCGCTCAAAAAATCCGTGCATTCCATTTATGTCAACAAGCCCTAAAAAAAGCCTTCTTTCGCGAATTGTTTCCGCAGTATCCCGATTGCTTTCTTTTCAATGCGGGAGACATAGCTTCTTGAGATCCGAAGCGCTTCCGCGACCTCGCGCTGCGTCAGCGGCTTTGTACAGTAAAGCCCGTAACGCATGATGATGATTTTCTGTTCCCGCTTTGTAAGGTGTTTTTCGATTAGCTTATACATTTGCTCCGATTTCAGGCGCAGGTCTATATGTTCAAAAATATTGTGGTCGTCGGACATGATATCCTGCAAGGTTAAGGAATTACCTTCTTTATCGGTGTCAATCGGGTCTGAAATAAATACGTCATGGGCGGACTTGCGAAGGTTTCTAAAATACATGAGTATTTCATTTGCTATCTGTTCCTATGTGGCACGTTTTCCAAAAGGCTGTCGAATAACGCTTCAATCTGCCGGTCGTTTAGATTGCGAGACCGGACATACTGAACGGCCCCGGCTGCACGCAAAGATATGATTTCCTTATAAACAGCCTTCAAATCCGCCTTGTCCGCCGGGTAGTGGATGATACAGTGCTTAAACATACGAACGCCCTCCTTCCGAATCTTCTCCGGCTACACTGTATGCGGAGGGGCAAGTCCGATATTATTTAAAAAGGCGCCGCGATTACCGCTAAATAGAATCTTCGTGTTTTCACAGAGCGTTCATCCCCGCTGTCAATGGCCGGCTTGCCCGCTTAACAATTCAGCCAGCTTGAACCATTCAATCCGGCAATGCCTTTCAAGGTCGGTTCGATAAGCTTTGTTAAAATACAACTTGATAAAAGGGTCTGTCAGTTTTCCCGCTGTACCGGAAAATCCCAGCCTCAGCTCATGCCTGAGCAAAAGCCCGTCTGGGGAATCGCGCAATTCTAAAATCACCAGTGCGGGTAATTTGACACCCGCCGCTTTCATCTGCCAGATAATTTTATCCGGACATTTTGCAGCAGTTACAACCGCGCGAAAAGATAACCGCCGCCTTGCACCCAGATATTCATCGACATATACTTCGTCCCCAAGATGGGATTTATCACCGTGCTTCGTGATATGAAACCGCAAATGCTCCTCGGGCCACCACCGGTTATACTGTTCATCGCCCGGGTTTATCATAAAGCCGTAAAATTGTTCCGCTCCGGCGTTCGGGATTGTTAACTCGACAATATGCTTAATCATCCGGCCACCCTTTCACGACAGCTCAATCTCCTCACCCGGTTCTATGACGAGTTTGTTTGGCGCGTCCCACTTTTCGGCTTTCCTGCGGATAGACTCGCCGGGCTTCGCGTGGATGATGATGTCGTGTTTTGCGCCGACAAGCCGCGCGCATTCGGCGGCCTCCGTTAGCCCCATGTTAAAAAGCCCGTCGCAGGGGAAGAGGGCGTAATCCAATTCCAGCGCCTTAAATGTTTCCATTTGTTTTGTCATAGACGTGTCGCCGCTTGCATAGACCTTCACCCCGTCAATCGTGATGATATAGCCGACGCACTTCTTCGGGTCGTGGTTTTTGTTGCCCGCCTCGACGGCCTCAATCAGAATACCGCCCGCGTCAAAGCTGTTGTGCTTGCCGCCCGCCAAAGCCTCCTCGTTCGTGATGATACGGCAATCCGGCTTCTTTGCGCAACGCTTTATTTTGTTATGGTCGCCGTGCTGATGCGTGACGAGAATCAAATCCGCCGGCGCGTCGTAGCCCTTGCCCTTATACGGGTCAACGTAGACGATGCGTCCGTCGTTTGCGGTCAGGCGTAAGCTTCCGTGGCCTTGAAACAGTAGCTTTGGCATGATGTTTTCTCCCTTCATTCCCTGTCGCCTAAAACCCTGCCTGGCGTTTTTCTTTTGCTTAAGGACAACGCCAGATTCGGGCAATAATGGATGCAGTGATAGCATTTTTCGCATTTCTTAGATATAAAAACAGGATATCCGTCCGAATCCTTTTCAAGCGCGCCTGCCGGGCAGTCACTGATACACCTGCCGCACCGGGCGCATTTTTGCCTGTGCGTATAAATCGGGAGCGTAATGAGCCGTCCCGCGTTGTTGGGAGCGTTCAAGATGCTGTAAAGCTTGAATCCCGGCATGTTTAAGGCGGTATTCCTGCTTTCAAGCCTGCCGCGGAAAGCTTGGACGTCGCTTTCAATTTTTGCGTCCAGATTTTTCGGAAACTCAAAAAACCGCTTGATAAAAGAGGCAAGCAGTGTCCCGTCTGCTGCGGGAAAGCCCCAAAAGCTCCTGTGAAGGATGGGGATAACATTCTTGCCGATACAGCGTTTCGCAAATATTCGCAGCGTGTTCGCGGAATACCACCCGCAGGTCGTGAAGATATACGCGGCCTTCGGCTCCGGCAGGCTTTCCATGCCGTCAATGAAGCGCAGAACCCTTTCGGACGGCTGCGTGTGAATCGTCGGGAAGCCGATGACAAGCCCGTCATAGCCCTCAAGGTCAATCCCGGGCAGGTTTACAACCGAAAACAGGTCTGCATTATAGTGCTGCCTGAGCGCCGCCGCTATTTTTTCCGCGGCCTTTTTTGTACTGCCCGCCCCTGAATGGTATAGAACGGCAATCCGTTTCATATGTCTCCCCAATCGTATTTGCAAAAATCCTGTCCGCAAACAGGCTTTTTTTATCCGCCAAGATACGCCTTGACTACTTTCTCATCCTTGCGAAGGTCGGCGCCGTTGCCCTGAAGCACAATGCTGCCGATATCCAAAACATACCCGAAATCCGCAAGGCCGAGCGCCATTTTCGCGTTCTGCTCGACGAGCAGTATCGTCGCGCCTTCCTCGTGCAGCGTCTTGATGATATTTGTGATATCCCGGACAATCAACGGGGCAATACCCATTGACGGCTCGTCCATCAAAAGCAGCTTGGGGCTTAGCATAAGCCCGCGCCCGAACGCCAGCATTTGCTGCTCCCCGCCGGAAAGCGTCCCGCCCGGCTGGCGGCGCCGCTTGCGCAGTATCGGGAACCGCTCGTAAACCTTTTTGAGACGGCGTCTCATCTCCTGCTTGTCCTTTAAGGTATACGCGCCGAGCTCCAGATTTTCCTTGACGGTAAGGTCTTTGAAGATATGCCTGCCTTCAGGTAAATGAACCATGCCGCGCCTTACAATCTCATGGGCGGGCATTTTTGTGATGTCCTCACCGCAAAATGTGACTCTTCCGGCTCCGGGGGCTATCAAGCCGGAGATAGTTTTGAGCGTCGTGCTTTTGCCGGCGCCGTTGCTTCCGAGCAGCGTGACGACCTGATTTTCTTTCACCTCAAAGCTGATTCCCTTCAGGGCCGCCACGCTGCCGTAATACGTCTCGAGCCCTTCCACCTTTAAAAGCGTCTCACTCATCCTGCGCCCCTCCGTCCTCGTCGCTGCCAAGATATGCTTCTATCACATGGGGGTCGGACTGCACCTCGGCCGGTGTTCCTTCCGCGATTTTGGTGCCGAAATTTACGACGATCACCTTTTCCGAAACCTTCATAACAAGCTCCATGTCATGCTCAATCAGAAAAACCGTAATACCGAAATCGTCGCGGAATTTGTGGATTAGCTTCACGAGATTGTCTTTTTCCTCGCGGTTAAGCCCTGCCGCGGGCTCGTCCAGAAGCAGCAGCCTGGGCCTTGCCGCAAGCGCCCGCGCCCATTCGGTGCGGCGCTGGTCGCCGTATGATAAATTTCTCGCGATGCTGTCCTTTTTATCGAGGATGCCGACGTAATCCAGAAAAAATTCCGCGTCTTTTAAGATTTCGCGCTCCTCGCGCCGCTGTGCCGGATGGCGCAAAAGCGCCCCCATAACGGACTGACGGCCCCTGCTGTGCGCGCCGCTCATCACATTTTCGAGCACCGTCATGTTTTTAAAAAGCCGCACATTCTGGAACGTGCGGATAATCCTTTTGTGCGTGATTTTATGCGGCTTTAAACGAATCAAAGACTCGCCGCCGAACAAAATATCGCCACAGGTCGCCTTGTAAAAGCCGGTTATGCAGTTAAATACCGATGTTTTCCCGGCGCCGTTCGGGCCTATCAGGGACGTGATGGAGCCTTCCGCGACATCGAAGCTCAGATCCTCAATCGCGGTTATGCCGCTAAAACGCATGGTCAGGTCGTTTATCCGCATTAAGGCCATGAAGCGGCCACTCCTTTCTTTGCAATTGTCCGTTGGCATGAGCGATGAAGCTAAGAGCGCGGCGTGTGTGCAGCTTCAAGCCGCCGTTCGGGCCAGAGCCCCTGCGGCCTCGTAATCATCACCATAATCAAAAGAAGCCCGAAGAAGAGCATCCTCATGTCCCCGATAACCGGTACGTCGCGGAAAAGCTCCGGGAAGATGGCAAAGAACGCCGCCCCCGCGATAACGCCCGGAATCTTGCCCATACCGCCTAAAATAACCGCCAGCAAAATATTCGCCGACTGTGTAAAATCGAAGGAGCTCGGGGATATTGACGTCATCTTGACGGCGAAAAAGCTGCCGGTGACGCCGCCCATGACGGCCCCCAGGATATACGCGTACAGCTTGTAAAGCGTCGTGTTCACGCCCATCGCCTGCGCGGCGTCCTCGTCCTCGCGGATGTAGGCAAGGGCCCGCCCGAAGCGCGAATGGCGTATCCGGTTCGAGATGACGACATATAAAACGATCAGCACAAGAAAAACGTAATACCACTGGCTGATCTGCGTTAAGCGGATGCCGAAAAGGCTTGGCCTGTCAATGGCGTTCAACCCGCTGGCGGAGCCCGTGATAGACAAGTTCCGCGCCGTAATGCGCACGATTTCGGCAAAGCCGAGGGTGACAATCGCCAGATAGTCGCTGCGGAGCTTGAGCGTCGGCCCGCCGATTAAGACGGCGGTAATCACCGACACGATGATGCATACCGGCAGCGTGAGCCAGAAATTCCAGCCGAAGGATTTCACCAAAATTCCGGTGGTATACGCGCCGATGGCGAACTTCGCGGCGTAGCCCAAATCGCAAAGCCCGCAGTACCCGACGATGACGTTGAGCCCCAGCGCAAGCAGGGCGTAGAACATCGCGTTCCACAGGACGTTTAAGGTGTAGTTGTCCATAAACAGCGGAAAAGACGCGAATACCGCAAATATCGCGGCAAGGGTCAGATACCTGTATTTTTTGTTGTCCATGAGGCTGTATGCCCGCCCAATCATTCCCACCGCTTACATCCTCTCTACTACGGATCTGCCGAGCAGCCCGTTTGGCCTGAGAATCAGAATCAGTATCAGCAGCCCGAACGCAAAGACATCCTTCCATGACGAGCCTAAGAATTGCGTGCCGATGGCCTCAAGCAGCCCCAGCAAAAGGCCGCCGAGCATCGCGCCGGGGATTGAGCCAATCCCGCCGATGACCGCGGCCGTAAACGCCTTGATGCCCATCGTGTACCCCATGTTGTACTGCACGTTTCCGTAGTAGATGCAGGCCATCCCGCCCGCGATTGCCGCAAGCGCGGAGCCTATCACAAACGTTAAGCCGATGATTTTGTTCACATTAATGCCCATCAGCCGGCAGGTGTCCTGATCCATCGCAATCGCGCGCATGGCTTTGCCAATCATGGTCCTGCCGATAAACAAGGTCAGTCCAAGCATCAGGGCGGACGAAATCACAAGCAGGACAATCTGTATGTAGGTAACGGTAATGTTACCTAGCCGGATTCCCGCGGAATTGTCAAGCCCGCTTGTAAAGAACAGGGGCTGGCTGTTCGTGATGACCATGACGGAGTTATAGATCACCAGCGATACGCCGATTGCCGTAATGAGAAGCGACAGCCTCGGCGCGCCGAGAACAGGCCGGTAAGCAAAGCGCTGCGTAAGGTAGCCTAAAATACCGGCAAGGAACATCGCCGCGACAATCGAAAGCAGAATCCCCGGCCAGCCGGAGATAACCCTTGACAACACGCCGAATACCGCAAGGCACACAAACGCGCCCGTCATGTAAATGTCGCCGTGCGCAAAGTTTAAGAGCTTGATGATGCCGTAGACCATCGAGTACCCAAGTGCAATCAGCGCGTAAAACGAGCCGAGAATCAGCCCGTTTATTAATTGCTGTAAAATCAGTTCCCATGTTGAAAACACGCGGCGAACACCACCAGTCGGTTTAATTCCTGTATCTTAGAACCTATCTTCAATAACGAGAAGTGCCGATGCAGCAAAACGATTTTTTAGCAGTGCAAGGCAAATTTTTGAAGTAATGCTTTGTGCATTGCAAGAAAATTTAAACGTTGCAATGCGGAAAAATTGCTGCTGAGGCGGCGTTTCGAGTATTGAAGATGGGTTCTTAAAGCGTTACCAGCGTAAACGCCCCGTCCTTGATTTGCAGGATAATGAAGTTGGAAACCTCAAGCTCGCGGTCGGGCGTGAACTTGATAAAGCCTGAAAGCCCTTGGTATTCGATATTCTGAACGGTATCGCGAACTTGTTCGAAATCCGTGGAGCCGGCCTGCTCAATCGCCTCCTTCAGAACATAGATGGTATCGTAGCAAAGCGTGGCGTACGTTCCCGGCTCTACGCCGAACTTTTCTTTGTAATCGGCGACGAACTGGCCGCCGCCCGCGGCGAACTCGACAAACGGCGGGGACGTCACATAAACGCCCTCACCGGCGGGGCCACAGGCCGTAATAAGCTCGACAGACGCACTTCCGTCGCCAACCGCGATATCGCCCTCATACCCGCCCTGGCGAAGCTGCTTGATGACGTTGGAGCCATCGGCGTGGTACCCGCACCAATAGACAAAGTCGGCGCCGGAATTACGGATTGCCGTCACGATGGCGGAAACATCGGCGGAACCCTTCTCCATAACCTGCACGGTGGCGATTTCAATGCCGTGCTGCGGAAGGACAACCTCACAGATGTCGGATAAATCCTTTGTATACGCGTCGCCCTGGTGGATGAGCGCGACCGACCGCGTGCCCAGTGATTTGCAAAGCTCCGCGAGCGTAAGCGCGGCGTGGCTGCCCGGACTGTTAAACATAAACGTCTGGTTTAAGCCCAGCCTTGTGATTTCGGTGGAGTTCGCGGCGGAGATAAGCATGTTCAGGTTCGCGTCGTAAAAATGCTGCAACGCGGGAATGGTAGCGCCCGAGCAGTAGCCGCCGACAACGAAGTCCACGCCCTGCGAAACGATTTTTGACGCGGCCTGTGTCGCCATGTTCGCGTTACAGCCGTCGTCGGCCTGATACAGCGCGAGCCGGCGGCCCAGCACGCCGCCCGCCTCGTTGATTTCGTCCACGGCAAGCTGATAGGATTGCAGCATGTCGCCCCCGTAATAAGCCTCCGAGCCGGAGGTCGGGACAAGCACGCCAATCAGGATTTCATCGCCGCCGCCTGAGGCTCCCCCGCCACCTGCGCACCCAGCGGCGAGTAGAAGCAATGCCACAACCGTTAACAGTGAAAATGCCTTTCGAAGTTTCATAGATATGACCATTCCTTTCTCTGCGCTCAAGCCGCAAAACAACCGGCAGGCTGAGCCTGCACCCACGGACACGCATTTAGAAGCTGCTCTCATAGCTCAAAACGCCATTTCAGCGGCGATTTTTCCGCATTGCGTCGTTAAATTTTCTTGCAATGCACAAAGCATTCCCTCAAAAATTTGCCTGGCACTGCGAAAAAATCGCTCGCCGCTCCGGCATTTCTCGTCTATGGGAACAGCTTCTTAGTCAGGTGCGTGCCTTTTCTTATTAACTTAAAACATGCATTGCCATTCCAAGCGTGCAATCATTAAGGAATGGGCATATTGCGCATGAGCGGCGGTTTCGCGCGAGCAGGAACCGCCCGCGCATCATGTAAGCTTGAATTTTGTTATACGTATCACATAATTTTAACATAAATATCCTGTTTGTCAAGAAGCAGTGCCACCGCGCTTTAAATAGGATTGATGCGCGCCGGGCTTTTTACAAAGCTCTGTATCGTCACATAATGAAGAATTTTAAAGCTTTCGGAACACCGGGAGACCATCGCAATATGTTCTTTCTCAAATGCCGCGATTACCTCCGGCGGAAGCGACGACGCTCCAATCCCGCGGCAGGCCTTTATTCTGCCATGCCAGCTTTCACGGGTAAACGGCAGCATAATGTCAAAGGCCTCCGCCTTATCCATCGTAAACAGCGGCGGAGCCCAATCCGGTTCTGTTATGCCGCTACGCCGCCAGCCCGCGCCTGTCCAGGAGGGGTTGTATTTCAGCACAAGCTCCTCGCTGGCCTTGGCTATCTCGTCCTCATCCGGCAAATAGGCCATAAACATAATACAAAAACGACCCCCGGCCTTCAGCATTTTATAAACCTTGGGAAGAATCACGGCCTTGTCGAAATACATGAAGCACTGGCAAGCCGTAATAACATCAAAGGTTTCATCGGGGAAATCCACCTCCTCCACCGGCGATACAAGGTATTCCATGTCCATATTCTGCTCCCGGGAAAGCCGCCCGGCCTCCCTGATTTGGTTTTCGGCCACGTCAACTCCTGTAAATTTCGCGCCGTATTTGTAGAGGTTCCTTGGCAGGACGCCTGTACCGGTGCCAAGATCCAGTACCCTTTGGCCTTCTACGCAAAGGCCCATTTCTATCATACGGCGGTAGAATTCTTCCGGGTAAATATCCCTGTATTTCGCATAATCCGTTGACGCGCGTCCCCAGTCAAAGGCTTTTCCGCCATCAATGCCTTCAAGCTTTTGTATGACGTCAATCTCCCTTCCCCTGTATATTTGTAAATTTAGGGCCAACAGGCTCTAGATTGGCGCGTGCTTTTCCACCCATATGTTGTAGATTAGAACGGTCAAAAAGATGACCGCCCCGCCCGCCGCAGCAAACGGGCCGGGCGCTTCGCGCGCCACGATAAACACCCAAACAGGGTTTAAGACCGGCTCCATCGCGGTGATGAGGCAGGCAAGCAGCGCCGATGTTTTTTTGATTCCCATAGAGAAAAACACATACGCAAGCCCCACCTGCACAATCCCAAGAAAGGCGGCGGCGCCCCATGCAACCGGGTTGGCTGTGACGCCGAACGGCACAAACGGCATCCCGATGACGGCGTTAATCAAAAACCCAAGCAACAGCGCGTGCTCCGGGTTGGTATCGGGCCTTTTGTTAAACACAAACACGCCGGCAAACGCAAGCCCCGAGCCGATGGCGAGAAGGTTGCCCAGCACGTTACCCGGTTCAAGCTTGTCGGCGAAAAACAGCAGCATGCCTAAAATCGTCACGGACACGGCGACGGCTTCGCTTGGCTTCGGCTTTTGCCCGTAAAGCACGAGATGTATCAGGATGATGAAGATGGGCGCCGTGAATTGCAGCAAAATCGCGGCGGCGGCGGTCGTCAGCTTGTTGGCGAACACAAATAACATCGTCGTGCCCGCAAGGCATACCGCCGCTAAAATGTTGCCCTTTGTAAATTCGATCCTGACGCTCCCGCGGAAAAGGGCGAACACGACGGCCCCCAGCAGCGAGCGCAAGCCGATGATGCTCATCGCGTCCCACGGTATCAGCTTGATTCCCAGCCCGCCGAAGCTCCAGCACAGGGAGGCCAGCACGATACAGAGGGGGCCTTTGCGGTTTGATGAAAGCATTGTCATTTCTCCTGTTTGAGATAGTCAAAATATATTATACATGATAACGATAGCTTTTGTCGAGAACTTCTAATCCCGGAATCCGCAAAATAAGCTCTATAGTATAGGAGGTGGTGAAAACGTCAAAAGCGAAATCTATAACGGATGACAGGCGGATTGCCGTGTACGCGCGAAAATCGAAGGTCACGGAAACCGGCAAAAGCATCGAGATACAAAAGGAAAAATGCATCGCGCTTGCCTGCGCCAAATATGGCGTGACGAAGGCGGATATCGAAATCTATGAGGACGAGGGCAAAAGCGGCTTCTACGCCGACAGGCCGATGTACAAGCGGATGCTGCGCGACATTGAAAGCGGAAAAATCCGCGCGGTTGTCTGCTATAAAATCGACCGTATCAGCCGCCGCACCATTGACCTGTTAAGTCTGGTCCAGCAGATGGAGCAAAAGGGGATCGCGTTTATTTCCGTCAGCGACAGCGACATCGACACAAGCACGCGCACCGGGAAAATCATGGTTTCGCTGCTCGCGGCAATTGCCGAATTTGAACGGGACATCATCGCCGAGAGGATTTCCGACAACATGTACGAGCTTGCGAAGGAGGGGCGCTGGCTTGGCGGCACGTGCCCGCTCGGTTACCGTTCCAAAAAAGAAAAACTGATGGTAAACGGCAAAAAAGCGGCGGTTCATCATCTAGAGCCTGTGGAGGAGCAGCAGAGGGCGGTCAAGAGCCTGTTCCTGCTGTTCCTGCAAACAAGCTCCTTCACCGGGACGGCCGCCGCGTTAACCCGAGAGGGGTACAGAACAAGGCAGGGCAGGGAATTTACGCCGCGAGCCGTGAAAGATATCCTGCAAAACCCTGTATACGCCTGCGCGGACGAGGATGTAAAAAATTACTTCACATCCTTTGGCGTACCAATCTACGCGGATGAGCAAGCCTTCGACGGCACGCGCGGCATCATGGCTTACAACAAAACGGAGCAAACCAAAGAGCTTGACGTGGATTCGCGTGCGCTCGCCCCGAAATATACGCAGAGGATTACGCGGAGGGATATGAAGGACTGGATTGTCTCCGTCGGAAGGCACAAGGGCATCATCTCCGGCACGGATTGGATTTTAGCGCAGGATGCGATAAAGGAAATCGCGCAAAAATCCGCCCGGCCAAAAGAATCCTCAAGGGCGCTTTTATCCGGGCTTGTAAGGTGCGCCCTTTGCGGCGGGCGCATGTTCGTGCGGGCTGAAAGCGGGCGCAAAAACCCCGACGGCTCACTCCGCTTCCGGTATGTCTGCGACGTAAAATACAGGGGGAAGGGCGGCTGTGAAAAATCCCCGAACCTGAAAGGCTTCGAGCTTGACGGTTTTATCATCGAGGAAATCTGCAAAATAAAAGAGGAGGGCGCCTCTTTCTCCGACGAGCTTCTTATCGCGAAGAAAACCCTGCTCGTAAAATCGCGGGAAACGGAAAAAGAGCTGGACGCCCTCAAAAAACGCCTTGCCAGAATAGACGCCGATATTCAAAGCCAGACGGCGAACTTAAGAACCGCACCCAAAGGCATCAGGCAGGCAATCTACGCCGACATGGAAGCGCTTGGCAGGGAGCGGGAGGAAAAACAAAGCCGAATCGGCGCTATCCGCGGGGAAATGAACGCGCGGGAAGGGCGGATAGCCGATATTGAACAGGTAAAGCAGGCGCTGCTCGATTTCCCGCGGTTGGTAAGGCTGTTAAGCTATGAGGATAAGCTGCGGCGAATCCGCAGGATTGTAAGGCGCGTTTGTGTCAAAGGCGATGAGGTTCATATCTATTTATCGTCACAATCAACTTGAAAAGCGAATCAGGATTGATACTATAGTCGAACCACCTCAAAATCGACACAGTATTAGCGAGGATATTTTTTTGACTCACAAGGCGGAGGACGCAGGCGGGCTAGCGCCCGGCAAGGACGACAACGCAGTGAGGCGGAAAATAGACCGCTAAGACGTGGCAATTTTGGGGTGGTTTGACTATAATCTCCTTGTAAAGCAGATGCAACCTGCACGTGAGCATTAGCTCACGTGCAGGTCAGCACCATCGCGAAGCGATGTGACAGGCGGGCTGGCGTCTGCCTACCTTGCGCCCTTGATATATTCCGGATGATACCCTCTGTCCGTTGCGGGGTTTATGTGTTCTATTTTAAAATAACACAACGCGTTAGCCGACAGCGGCAGCTCCAATTCGGCCATGTCGTTCATAACCTTAAGACGTTCCGTCGTAACGCGGGGATGGGCGCATTCCCGCAGAAGCTCCAGCTGCCCGGCTTTAGGGTATGGCGGCGAACCCATGTCAATCCATGATTTTAGAGGATTACAGGTATCTTCGTCCACTGTTTTTTTAACCAGAAAGTACTCGCCGTCCGGTAAATCAATCGTAAAACGCAGCGTGACGCCGCCGCCGCCGTCCTCCACCGGATTCCACGCAATCCCGTAAATGCCGCCGTTGTCGTCTTTTGTTAAAACAAAGTGCTCGTCCCGGGCGATTGCGGTTGACCCAATCTCGCGGAAAAAACGGAAAGCCCAGTAGGTCGGCTTTGGAATCATTCCATTCGCTAGTAAGCCGAAGCCGCCGGAAAACGGAGTGAACGCAACCCCTGTTTCCTCAAAAACATCCCCGAACGTCCAATAGGAATAAGAGGCGCAGACGTCGCCCAATTCGCTTAACAGGCGCGCGATATACGCCGCGTTCAGGTTTGTGTCGTGAACCGGGCAGCGCGGGGAATAGGATGTGTTAAATTCCGTGAGATGCATTTCCATGCCCTCGTATTCCGGAAAGCTGTCGATTATCCGCCTGCTTTCCCTCAATTCATCCATAAATGCCTGCGGCGGCTTCAGCTTTTGATATACGTAATGCCCGTCCCTTTCCGGCGGATGCGCCGCATATGTATGCCTTGTTACAAAATCAAGCGGGATCTTTTCCATCGAGCAATGCTCCAGAAAAAGGCGCAGCCAGCGCTCATCGTCAATCCCGCAAATTGCCGGGCCCCCTACGCGTATGCGGGAATCGCAGTCTTTCACAGCTTTACTTGTCACATCGTACAGCTTGAAGTATTCATCCATGTCGGCGTCTTTCCAAAAATTAGTGAGATTCGGCTCGTTCCACACCTCAAAAGGCCATGTGACGACCTCCTCCTTCCCGTAGCGGTCAAACAAATGCCGGATTGTAGCCGTTATCAGCGCGGCCCACTTTTCGTAGCAGGACGGGGGCGTGACATTTCCTTTCCAATAAAATATCGTTTGATCCCCCGACGCCAATTGCTGCGGCATAAAACCCAGCTCCACAAAAGGCTTAAGCCCCGTGGACAGGTATGTGTCAAATGCCAGATCAAGGTATGTGAAGTTGTACTCCACTTTTTCCGCCGCGTTTTCCTCATAGGCGTTGTAAATGGCCATGTCGTCGCAAAACAGCCCGTGCCCGCGGATATGCGAAAAGCCAATATCCTCCTGAACCTTTTTCAGCTGCTTTACGTATTCGTGGCGCAGCGCAAGGTTCATACGCCCCGTGCCAACGCAGAACGTAGCCTTATTGTTAAACAAAACGCTGTGATTACGGCTTATTTCATATTTTAATTCCCGCAAAGAAAATCAACCTTTCCAACAAAGTATTTAGGTGGTGTCGACAACAGGTTAAATAGCGGATTTTTGAGATGATTTTAGAGCATTTTTTGCGCGGAGGGCGCAGGCGGGCTTTCGCCCGGCAATGTGAAAAAACATGAACGCCAGTTCATGTGCAGTTCACACCATCGCGAAGCGAGGCGACAAGTAAAAAAGGGGCAAAATCAGCCAAAAAGACGCGAATTTGTTCTATTGTCAACACCACCTAGGGCCTGTTGACACTAATCCAGCAGGGGGAGCAGGTCGGTCCAGACGGCGCGTAAAATATCGTTTGCGCATGTTTCGTTGTGGGCGGTCACGGTGACGACGGATTCCCTGTCCGGCAGCACGACCGAGTACTGGCCGTATTTGCCGTCGGCGCGAAACGCCCCCGGTACGGTGCACCGCCATAACTGGTACCCGTACCCCTGCCTGTTTTCCGGGTCGTCAAAGCTCTCGCTCGCTACAAAATCGGCAGCCGCCGCGCGCACGTATTGCTCCGGCACCAATTCGCGCTCACGCCAACGGCCGTTTTGCAGCAACAGAATGCCAAGCCTTGAAAACTCCTCGGTGGTAAGGTACAGCCCGATTGCGCCGAGCGAATGCCCTGCCGGGCAGGCGTGCCATTGCGGGTTAAAGATATCCAGCGGGTCAAACAGCCGCGGAACCAGATAAGCCCGCAGGGTTTGCCCGCACACAGCCTCCACAATGCGCGAAAGCATATAGGTGCATCCGTTGTCGTATAAAAAAGCTGTTCCGGCCGGGATACGCACAGGCGTTTGAAAGAACGCCTGTGCCCAGTCGCGCCCGCGTTCCCAGGACGCCGCGCTTGTCGAGAAAAGGGAGGCTTCGTGACCGGCCCGCATTTGCAGCAAATCCCTGACGGTTATCCTCTCATTGCCCTCCGACGCGATGGAACGGTATTCCGGAAAAAAATCAAGGGCCGCGTCACTTAATAAAAACCGCCCTTCACCCACGGCAATTCCCACCGCCATGGACGCGAACGTTTTCGAGCCGGAGTACAGGTGCGTGCGTTCCTCTTCGCGTAAAAAAAGCTGGCATCCGGCGCCCTTTTGATAAATATGAACGCCATACACGCCAAGCTGTTTTTCCAGCGCCGTATTCCGGAAACGATCCAATATGCCGCTGTTCATAGACGAAAACGCCTTCTTTCCTGTTCGCGGACGCGGGCTTTCGCGTTCATTCCCGCGAAAGCCCGTATCCGTTTTCATTTTAGTTTACAACCTGATACCTATTCGTAGTATTTTTCTGCACGCTCCTCTATTACAGCCTGTGCGCCGGAAGCCAGCCAGTCCTGTATGCCGGCGTCCCATACGGCGTCGAATCTGTCCGGGGAAGCGGTTATCGATTCGGACATGATGGTTAATTCCTTATCGATAAGGGTTTGGGTTACGGGTCCGACAGCGCTCAGGGTAAGCCCCGGGACAACCAGCATCGGCTCCGCGTCGTTCATGGCATGGGCGTAGGCTTGTTCAATCACCGCGCTGTCCACCGCGTAGGAAAGCGCTAGCGCCCGCGCGTTTTTGGCGGGGTCGCCCGTGTCAAGGCCGTTGATCATAAAGGTGTAGTCGATATTCATCGCGGAGTTCATAATTTCCGGGCCTTCGGTCGTAATGATTCTGGGAATCCCGTCTACCAACTCATGGGTTACGCCCTCGTTGCCTGTTTGCAGGAAGTAACGGTTTTCAAACTTGGAAAGCCAGTTCATGTATCTCAGCGCGCCATCGACATTTTTACTGTAGGACGGGATAAAGAAGTTCAGTCCCGCAGGGTCGTACCCGGACTTATAGGCTCTGCCGGCAGCGTTTATAAAGCAATCCACCGTGACATATTCAGCGCCCGGCACATTTTCGGCAAGGCCCCTGTACAGGCCGGGGCTTTCGCGGAACGGCTGATCCCAGTTGTGGATAAACGCGCCTACAACACCACTTTGGATCAGGTTGTCATTGGTGATGTCGTCCTTGTACAGCGGGAATTCGGGGTCAATCAGGCCCTCGTTGAACATTTTGTTTAAGAAACGCACGCCCTCCTTGTAGCCAGGCAGCAGAACCTCGCGGTCAACCACCGTGTTGACCCAGCGGTCTTTTGGCGTCAGGTTGGGGTCGATAAAGCTTGCAAGCAGGTTGCGGGCACGCCAGCGCACGTCGGTGGTCATAATAAATGGAATCACGTTGTTAGCGCCTACCTCGCCGGGGTCCTGCTCCTTGAACGCCTTCATGGTCTCATAAAATTCATCGGTAGTTGCCGGCAGCGGCAGGCCCAGCTTATCAAGCCAATCCTTGCGTATAAAGGTGTTAATCATCGCAAGATTCATGCGGCGGGCAGGGATATAATGCACCTCGCCGGTATCCAGCAGCTTGTTCCTGCGGATAAGCTCCTTGCCCGGCACCGCGTCGTCATCGCCGAGAAATTCCTTTAAGTCCGGCAGCATGGTATCGATATAAGGCTCCAAATCCACAAGGCCGCCTAAATCGCGGAAGTTCGCGATCAGCTCGTTGCTGTAGGTCATGGAAATATCCGGCGCGTTGCCGGCGGCCATAAGTGCATTTAGCTGCTCGGTTTCCTCCCAGCGCGACACCTTGATAAAGGTGACCTCAAGGTTAAGGTCTTCCAGCGCCTTGTCTATAATCCAATTCGCGTAATAGCTGTCCGCGGGGTCGGTACGGCCGCCGTCTGTTCCGCGGTCAAATACCTGCACGTTTATCGAGCTGCGCTCAGGCAAGTTTGACGCGGGAGCATCCTCGGGCGTGCCCGGCGCGGCTTCCTGCGAGGGGGCCGGTGCAGGGGCGGATGGCGTACCGTCCGCGCACGAGGCAAACAGCCCCGCCACAAGCAGTACGGCCAGCATAAGCGGCAACAGTTTCATTTTTTTCATGTAAATACATTCCTCCTAATTAATGTTGTCGGGATATACGGATATATGATAAAGATTGCCACGCCTGTTATCCTTTTACGGCGCCGATGGTCACGCCGGTGATAAAATACCTTTGCAGCCACGGGTAAGCGCAGACAATCGGCAGGGTCGCTATAATAATGGCGGCCGCTTTAATGCCCTCGCTTGCCGCCATCGTCATGGCAAGGCCCTCCTGCTGGGCAACCTCAATGGCTGCCCTGTTGTTGATGATTTGAAACAGCTTGAGCTGTATCGGCGCGTACCTTGCGTCGGTCATATACATGAGCGCGTCGGAAAAGCCGTTCCACCGTCCCACCGCGTAAAACAGCGACAGGGTAGCCAGCACCGAGGTGGAAAGCGGAAGGTAGATACGCACCAAAACCGTAAACGGGTTTGCCCCGTCCAGCTCCGCGGATTCGCGCAGGCTCTCGGGTATTCCGTAAAAGAAGCTGCGCAGGATAATCATGTTGAACACAGACAGGCAGCTCGGAATAATCAGCACCAACGGGTTTTCGAGCAGATTCAGGTCTTTCATCAGTATGTAATTGGGTATGGTTCCCGCGCTGAAATACATAGTCAGGATGATGATGATATTAATCACCTTTCTCCCCTTCAGCGAATCGTAGGTGAGAGGATACGCGCACAAAACAGTCATAACCATGGACACAATCGTGCAGACAATCGTCAGGAATACGGTCCACAGCACCGAGCGCGAAAAGGCTGCATCGGAAAACACGTTTTGATACGCCTCCAACGTGAATTCGACGGGAAGGAACGCCACACGCCGGTTCACAATCGCCATCGATGAGCTTAGGGATCGTGCCAGAATGTTGATCATGGGCAAAATGCATACCAGAATAATCACCATGCACACCGCCGCGATTATCCAATCCGTCGTCTTTGTGTTTTTTGATTTTACCATGCCGCTGCTGCCCGTAATTTTTTTTATGTTTTCCATAATACCGTTCCTCCCCCCTTACCAGATTCCCCGTTCGCCCAAGCGCTTCGCTATTATGTTTGAGGCGACAAGGAGAACGACGCAGATAACCGATTGGAACAAGCCGATAGCCGCCGTCAGCGAAAACTGGAACGACCGGATACCCACGCGGTACACAAGCGTGCTGATAACGTCCGCCGTCTGCCGCACCAAATCGTTTGCCAGCGCATAAGGCCTGTCAAGCTCGATGCCCAGGATGCGCCCGAGATTTAAAATCAGCAGCACCACGATAGTAGGACGGATACCCGGCAGCGTGATATGCCAAATCTTCCGAAGGCGCGAGGCTCCGTCCACCTCGGCGGCTTCATAAAGCTCCCCGTTGATAGCGGTAATGGCCGCAAGGTAAATAATGGTACCCCAGCCGACCTCCTTCCATATTCCAAGCGCGACATAGGTTCCCACCCACAGGCCGCTTTGCATGAGAAAATCAATCGGCGGGATTCCCATACCGGCAAGCAGTACATTGACGATACCCGTGCGGGGCGCCAGAAGCTGCTTCGCCATACCGCTGATGATAATCCACGACAAAAAGTGCGGCAGGTATACGACTGTCTGCGTAAACCGCTTATACCGCTTGAACGTAAGCTCGTTGAGCAACAGCGCGAGGATAATCGGCGCGGGGAACCCCGCAATGAGGTCAAGTATGTTCAGCAGGAGCGTATTGCGCACGGCGTTCCAAAAGTCCCGGTAGGAAAACGCCTGCTCAAACCATTTAAGGCCCGCCCATTCGGACTCCCATACGCCCCGGAACATATTGTAATCCTTGAATGCGATGACAATGTTGGTCATGGGTACATAACGGAATACAATAAAATAAGCCATGGGCAGAACCAGCATCAAATACAGTATCCAGTATCGTTTCAGGTACGTGACCGCCGGCGGGTTCCTTTGCCCGCTTGCATTTGCTTTTACGCTCATAATCATATATTCCCCCCTTATATAGGCTATAAATTCGAACCCTTATGTGGCGCCAATAGGCTTGGATGCGGGCCTATTTATAAATCCTCCGGCCTTTTTCGTCCGCTATGCCTGTTTTACGGTAAAAATATGTATTGATAACATCCCGCCATTCCTTTGCGTTTTCAAGCTGGAGGGCCAGGCGCCGCTTAACCGAACGGTAGGCGGCGGCCGGGAGCAGGTTTTCCAGCGAGTCCCACAGGCGGATAAATCCTTTCGCTTCTTCCGCCCCCTCGAAATGCATATCGTAAATATATTGTAACAAGGTTTTGCCGTTTTTCAAAAGAAAATTATACGGCAGGCGGTGAAAAAACAAAAGGAGCTCCTGCGGACAGCTTTCGGCATGATTGTAGTCAGCCGCGATTTCGGCGGGGTACTGGAGCGTAAAGCCGGTTCCCTTATCCGTGCGGTCGATGCCGATCGCCTTTGTGTCGGCGCGGTGGTAGGTTCCCCACTTCATGTATTCATAGCCTTCCGGGCTGGGGCCGTAATGATCGATTACGTTTACCATCCAGCCCAGCCCCAGCGGCGTGGTGTATTTTTCATATGTAAATCGCGACCGCAGCAGTATTTCCGTAACGCCGTCCACAACGGCGGGCGTGTTTCCAAATGTAAGCGCCGCCCATTCGCGGGTAATGTCCTTTGCGCGCAGGCCCGGGTTCCACGCCATGCGGCCGTAGGCAAACAGGTTTGCCTGCGCCAGAGTATGCCCCGTCCAATTTTCGTCGTCGCCAACGTTTGCTACGGCGGCTATCGTGTCAATCTTGCCGCCCATGCTGTCGCGGAGCTTTTTCCCGTCCCCGGCGGGAGCTGAAAAAATCTCCTCCCACTGAACGGCCAGGCTGTACACATCAATTTGCTGGCCTGTATATTCCTGCGTAATTTGCAGCTCCAGCGCCTGCCTTGTATTCCCCATCGCCCCCAGCAGCGGCGAATTGGGTTCGCGCACCTGAAAGTCGCTGGGGCCGTTTTTCACCTGCAAAACGACGTTGTAATCAAATTGCCCGTCAAGCGCCTTGAAAATGTTGTAAGCGGCCGCGGGGCGGTCGACGGTGCGGTCGCGCCAGTCCTGAAGACAATTATAGACGAAGCACCGCCAGAACACAATGCCGCCGTGGGGGGCCAAAGCCCGCGCGAGAACGTTGGCTCCTTCCGCCTGGCTGCGCCCCATTGCGCCCGGGCCGCCGCGGAATTCGGAATCCGCCTTTACCAGATACCCCGCGAAATCCGGGATATAACGGTAGATAACGTCGGTCTGGTTCCGCCACCATTCGATTACCTCCGAATCCACCGGATCGGCCGTATTCAGCCCGCCCAAAACAGCCGGGCTCTCGAAGTGGACCGAGAGGGCCAGCCGCACCCCGTAATACCGGAATATCCCGGCCAGCTCTGCGACCTTGGGCAGCTGCCGCTCGGTAATCAAGCATGCGGATTTGTGTGTTACGTTTACATTGTTGATTACGATCGTGTTGATTCCGACGGATGCCAGCAAACGCGCGTAGTCGCGAATGCGGACGGGGTTGTAGTCCAGCGCGCCGTTTTTAAAGAAAATGGATTTTCCCGCATAGCCTCTCTCAATCGTTCCGTCCATATTATCCCAATGGTTGATGATGCGGCGTGCAACGGCCGGAGCGTCCTGTTCCCGCAAGGACATCAGCGGGATGCCCGCGCCAAGCCGCAAGAGAAGCGCGAAAATACCGTACAAAATTCCGTTTTGATCTGCGCCCTCCATCTTGAAATCGTCGCCGTCCGGTGTTAAACGGTAGCCCTGTGCGGGAAGTGAAGCGTCAATGGACAAGGAAAGGCTGTTTTGCGCATCTTCCCGCCAGATATCCGGCCCGTACAGGCGCGCCATCCCGGCAATGCATTCCTCCACCGCGGCCGCCCCGACGTCTTTGCTTGCCACAAGCCGCATAGGCGAAGCCATTCCCGCTCCGCCGGTTTGCAGCCATGCATCATATTCTGTATAAGTACGCCCTATTTGTAATTCCGCCGAATCCAGTTCTGTATTCATATGTTCACTTCCAGAGCACACGTAATGTTTTGTTGTGCAACATGCATATTATTTTATAATATAATCCATTTTATATAAATGAATTATACCCTTGACAACGCGATAATAGAATGGATAAAATATAGTTAATTTGTGATTATTAAAGATAAATTTTTATATATGTTTAAGGGGGGGCTTGCAGTGGACTACGCAGATTACGGGGATTATATCCCGCAACTTGAGTATTATATTCACCGAATATGCACGTCGACATGGGAAATTGAGGAGAACGTCATTGACTTCATCGACTTGACGTATGTGGTAAAAGGCCGCGCGCAATATTGTATCAACACAGCAAAATACGAGGTCTCGGCGGGTGACCTTATCTGCATACCGAAAGGCAGCCTGCGTTCCGCAACCAGCATCCCGGAGGATTTAATGGAATGTTATGCGATTAATTTTTCGCTGCGCAACTACACGGGGGAGGAAATGGCGCTGCCTTTTCCGGTTGTCTGCCGGATTGGCCGCCACCCCGACATCGTAGCGCTTTACCATGACTTAAACACGGAATGGCTGCGCCGCCTGCCGGGTTACCAAATGAAGGTGTGGGCTATGGCACTGCTGATTTTACAGCGTTACCTCGAGCTGATTGTATTCAAAACCAACTCCACCTTGATTGACAGCCGCATCAATAAAGCCATCCGCTACATTACGGACAATTATGACCAGCCGATAACCATTCATGATTTGGCGGAGCTCACCGAGCTAAATCATGTATACGCAGGTTATCTGTTTAAGCGGTTTACCGGCATGACGTTCCGCCAGTATCTTATGTCTATCCGCTTAAACCGCGCCGAGGATATGCTTAGGAGCGGGGAGTTTCGCGTGAGCCAGACCGCCCTGGCATGCGGTTTTTCAGACATTTTTTATTTTAGCAGGGTGTTCAAGAAAAGCCGCGGCATATCTCCGTCAAAGGTTTTTTTGGAATAGTACCGGTATATCTCCCAAATCCTTTGTTTTTTCAAGGAGGATGCAAAGGGCAATGAGATTGACCCGTTTGTACTAATCGCCATATAAAAGATTGTAGAAAAGGTGTTTCTTCCGCAGGGGAAACACCTTTTCCTAAAGGGAACGCCTGGCGGGGGGGGGGGATATGAATTTTTTTCACAATGGCACATGAAAGCGGGCTTCTGTATAATTGAGATGAGTATAGCATTTACTATGGCTAATGAAAGGTAACATTTCTTTTCCGGGTAAAAAGGTGAAGAACTCCTTGTAAGCTTCCCCGCCTACTCTATTCACCCAGTATAAAAATATGCGCGTGCTCTCCGTCCCAGACTATACGCTCTATTAGAGATCTGAGCAATTCTCGCTTCTCTACTGTAGTAGCTGTCAAGACGGTATCTTTAAGTTTTTTCAGGGTCCCTGCCACGGCTTTTGTCTGACTTTCGTAATCGCTATAAATCGAGTTGTTAAGGGCTGTTTTTGCAATTTCGTTTTCTAAGCTTTTGCACTGCTCTGCCAGTGCATTAATTTCCTTTCGTGTTATCTCGGTAAAAGCATCCTGCTCTTTGTCGTTGTCTCCGCCTGCTCCAAGTGCGGCGATGAGGTTAGTTATCTGCTTTTGTTTTGCCTCAAGCTCCGACTCAAGGAAGCCCTGTTGTTTATACTCAGATTCTTTTTTATTGGTCAGCCGTTCTTTAAGTCCAGGTAAACTCTTATGTATAGACGATTCTTTGTGCTCATATTTCAACAGCTCGTCCATAATTACTTTATCAAGAACAGCACTGTTGGCGTTGCACATATCACACCTTACTTTTGAGGAGCGTTCTTTTAAGCTGCATATGTAGTAGTATGGAACAAGGCCAAGTCGCTTTCGCCCTCGTCTGAATCAATGTTATCGTGAATGGCAATCAACCGAACATCTAGCCGTGGAAATAGGATTTCTTGATAAAACCCTACCCTCGCGGTTTCTCCGTTATTGCCGTTCCCGCCTGTGCCGCTGTTCTGCGCTGTTCTGCGCTGTTTGTCGGCGGGTGGGGTCGTACCCTGCGCCGCCGTTCCTGCGGTCGGCTGCGCGGCTGCGGCGGCGTTCTGTGCAGTCATGCTGTCCAGTATGCGGCGGCTGTGTTCGGTGGCTAATGTCTTTTTTAGGAATGTTTGGAACTGTTCATCTGATAGCGGTACGGTGTCGGGCAAAAGACTCTCCAAAAAACCGCCGCGCTTGCAAAGGCGGTTTGTTCTTGCCGCTTTCTCCTGTGCCTTATGCTGTTGTAGTAGCTTGCTACGCTCGGCGGCAAGCTGTTTCATTTCTTCCTCAATGTTTGCGATTTTATCAAGTTTGGTTTTAGCCATGTGGTTTTTCTCCTTTCGGGTTTTGGGTATAAAAAATCAACCGCCTTTGTTTTGGTGATTGAGATTTTTTGGAAAGTGCGTTATAATGTTGTGTATTACTTATATCTTGGAGGCAATAATGATAAAATACGTTTTGCATAGCAAATTGCCGAATGCAAAAGCAGATGAATTTTATAATTTCATGATTAATGCGCCAGCAGAAATATATGCCAATTGGTTGCCAGAAGAACATTATGAGTTCCATATAGTTAAACGTAGCAATGAAAGCCCTATTGGTGATTTGATTTATTTTGACCAAAACATAGGTAAAAAATATAGAATGAAATTCTATGCAACCATAAAGGTAGCAAACAAACCTAATCGCGTAGTTTTCCAAATGCGTAAATTTGGAATAAATCTGCCGAGCTTTTTAGAGTTGGATTTTTTAGATACAGGTGATGGGCTTCTTTTAACCGAAACGCTTCGTATTGGGCTAAACGGGCTTGGAAGAATATGTGACCCTTTTATTAAGATTATTTATGGCGAAAAATTTTACCATGTGTTTAACGAACATCACAAACGAGAGTGGCAAAAATTATCTGACATTCTGCTATGACGAAACAAAAAACGAGTGCGCTATTTTGCGTACTCGTTTTTGTATACAATTACCGTTTGTTGGCTGTCTATCACGTTTATTTGTGTCTTGTGTGGTTGTTTCCCTATGCGCCCTGCTCATTTTCCACCGCTATCAACCAATCTGTTATCTGATTTTTAACTTGCTGGTCTTTGCCGCTACTGGTGCGATTGTAAGGCATAAAACCATGCTTGTTATCTAATTCATCTTCCTCAAAACAAATATCAGCGCCCTTTTCTACAAAATAATCTCCCGCTGTTTTCCCTGCCGTACAGTAAACTGGGCTGCGTAATATATCCTTAACAGATATATTTGAAAAGTCTTTTCCCATTTTGGTGCTGATATTATTCTGTACGAGAAAGCGGGCTGTTCCGGAAATTGATTGTAGCTCTAAGAACTTATCATATATAAACCCCACAAGTTTCAGTTCTTCGGCTATAGGGGCAAGCTTGAAAGCTGTTCGGGTTTTGCCTCCAACGTCAACCTGTTCCTCTTTTTCAGACTTGAACCCGGTCGGCGTATGCCCCCCGAGCCACCGCCCCAAACGCGCCTTCATGTGCATATTGTCTCTTATGCGCTCAGCAGTAGTCTCGCGTTCCATTTGGGCGAAAACGGATACCATCATAAAGTAAGTTTCCCTTCTTACGAATCCCATCGGCGGTTTTCACAGATAAGTTTATCCATCAAAGGATTTAATCATGTCAATCGTTTTCATAATCCACAAAAGCGAGCCGCTAAAACGATACCCTTTGAATCCTGCTTCTTTCAGAATTGCGGCAACCCCGGATTCTCCGATGTCAAGGGACAAGAGCCCTTGTAGTCCGCCTCGCTCCTTTGAAATCTCGCGCACATAATCCCAGTATGTGCCTGCATAGCCGAACGTGGTGGCATATTTTTTCGGGTCTGTGACTGCCCGTTCGACCATTTCTTGCGTATCCTCATAAAACAAGCTGCGGCCATTGTCATAAAGCGAATAGAAAGTTTCGCCGCCGCGTGTCATTTTTATCGCGATATTGGAAAGGTGCCTGTCGTCCTGCCGGGTGATAAAGTCCAATAGAATCATACGGGCGACATCATCCTTGTACTGAGGGCGCACCGTTATCAGGTTTCGATATTCGTTGTCAGAACGCGCCCCGTCAAATAACCTACGGAAATGTACGATATACTCTTTTGAAAAGTCATAGAGAAAAGCGGAAAAGGCCGTATCTTTATCCACGCGGTATGCCGGACAGCAGGGGACTCCCAGCTTCTGTGCCAACAAGTATACCGCTATCTCGGACTCTACATCGGTAGTCAGCGGATTGATACGCTGTTTATAGATACCGTACCAGCCGTTATAAACACCATAGCGTTTGACGTTGTAACCTTCAGGCGTGTCGATGCTGTCGCCCACTAAGTCTATGCGTTGGTGAAATACCGAGTCGAAAACATCGGTTATCACGCTATCAAAGAGCTCGTCTTTACTGCCGGCAACCCACAATAAATCCTTGGGGTGGATACCGCGGGTAATTTCGGCAATACGAAGAACATCGTAATACGATAAACCGCACCGAAACAATATCTTTTCAATATCCCGGCGGTCACGGTTGACCACACGCTCAGACAAGAACTCCGCAAATTGTTCGGGCGTCCATGACTCTGAGCCTTGCGTATATAGAGAAACCACATCGTTATATTCGGGATGCGAAAAAGCGACGGCATTGGCGGCGTCGATTGTGCCAACGATGTCGTTTTCCCACTTCAACCAGCGAACGGCAGATTTGACCGTCTTTTTCTTCTCTCGTCCATCAGCGGGTTTTTCAGCATCGGCCGGAATTTTATACGACTTACCATCTTTGAATGCGCCGGGGACTTTGTTTTCCTCGCACAGAACGCGTACACGACGGTCAGATATACTCCATAATTTTGCAGCTTGCTGTGCGGTCATATATTTATCACTCAAGAAGCAACACCCCTCGTATTGTATAGTATACCACATTCGGAATAATAGTCAATCGATATCGTTCCGTTTTTTGAAAGATGTGCTTGCGTGTCGTTATTAAAACTTATCCAAGCATGAACATATCTGTAAAAATAGACAGTCGGGCGACTTATGAAATTTCCGAATAGTTCTGGTGAGGCTGATAGACTAGTACAGTGTTAAAACAAAATCAATCATAAAACTGGATAAAGCCTTTTGAGCTTAATGCGAGCATCCACAGTAGTAAATTGCCAGTCGACACATTTTACACAAGAATTACGCTTA
>Ga0099364_10000369_pt1 | contig 75382 bp, 48 predicted proteins | sample TergutTh196P3_FD_73070 | JGI IMG/M metagenome (GOLD analysis project Ga0099364, IMG submission 73070) | Microcerotermes parvus P3 segment gut microbial communities from Pointe-Noire, Republic of the Congo - Th196 P3 | ecosystem: Host-associated > Arthropoda: Insects > Digestive system > Gut ...
TACAACAAAGAGGATTGCGTAGAATAAAAAGGGCGAGGGCAAGCCTCGCCCCTACAATAAACTACGGGATGGTAATTGTGCGACCGCAAGGGTCGCATATACAACGATACCCAACATTGTAGGGGCAACCCTTGATAAAATATAACAAAGAGGATTGCTTAGAATAAAAAAGTCGAGGGCAAGCCTCGCCCCTACAATAAACTACAGGATGGTGATTGTGCGATCGCAAGGGTCGCACACACAGATCCAGCGAGACCATGAATAGTTTTTAGCCCTCACTACTGAAATCTCACTACTAACTACTTACTACTGACTACCGACTACTGACTACTCACCACAGATTTATCTAAAAATTTTTCTTTTTTGCAATTCGGAATGATATTTAGCGGCGTTTCTGTTGTGCTGTGATGCTGTTTTAGCGAATTCGTGATAGCCCGAAAAATCGGCTTTTGCACACATAAAAAGATATTCGTGTTTTTCAAAATTCAATACTGCATCTATTCCTTGTATGGATGGCATCCTAATTGGACCGGGTGGTAAACCCTCATATAAGTAGGTATTGTATGGAGATTCTATTAACAAATCTCGGTTTAAAATTCTGTTTATTGAAAAATTTCCTAATACAAATTTAATAGTTGGGTCTGCTTGTAATTTCATTCCTTTATTAAGTCTGTTAATGTAGAGTCCTGCCACTTTTGGTTTCTCGTCGTTTTTAACGGTTTCTTCATCAACAATAGATGCTAAAGTTGATACTTCTAAAGGTGTCAAACCTGCATTTTTTGCTAATTCTAAACGTGTTTCGTTCCAAAAACGGTTATATTCTTGAAACATCCTTGCTATAAACTCTTCAGTGGTTGTGTTCCAATAAATTTGGTAAGTATTTGGAATAAACATGGAAATAAAATTATATTTAAAGAATTCATATTTATTAAAATTCTCTTCTTCATAAAAACTATCAATAAAATGAATAGAATCAGGCTCTAAACGTTTTGACAACACTCCTGCAAGTTCTTCGAAAGTTCTGATATTGTTAAAAATAACATTCACAGGAGTTTGTTTCCCACCTCTTAACATATTAACCAAATCGTTGTTACTTGTGTTGTTTTTCAAAATATATCTACCGCCTTTAACATTAGCGGGGTAATTTTTACGCTCGGCAAGCCAAATAAAATTGTCAATATCAATAATATATCCCGAAAACTGTAAAATATCGACCACTTCTGAAAAAGTAGGATTTGATGGAATATATAACTCGGCTTCTTGTAAATCGCCTAAGTTGACATTCGTACCGTAAATAACTTTCTGATAACGAATTATTAATAATAATATCATCATCGAAAATAACGATAGGATAAAAAATGTAATAATAATTTTTTTTCCAATTTTTGAATTTCTTTTAATATTGCTTTTAATGCTCATAATAAAACTATTACTTATAAAATATATCTAAATGCGAGTCCCATATTTTGTTTTGTTTGAAGTTTATAAAGTTCGTTTTCATAATATCTGAAATTTGCTGTAATTCTGACACTAAAATAAACGTTGATTCTCATTTCTAAAATCAAATCCCAATAAGTTTTTATTTTTTTTTCTTTTTCAAAATAATCGTAGAAAAGGTATGCCGATGAAATAACTTTAAAATCGTTATCAATTTGCCACTGAAAAGTGTTAGTTAGCGATGCACCCACATCAAATTTTGTATGTCTATTTTGTTCGATTGAAAAGAGAGTTTTGTCAATTTCGGAACTTAAAACCATTGTAATTTCGCCGGTTACAGGTGAAATAAGTAGAGCAAAATTGCTGTTTTTTCCTGTTGTATAGTTCATTCCCGCTGCGAGTGTGATATAACCGGGAGACAAAAACGCCGATATAGGTTCTTCTTTAACAAAATCGCCTTCAAGGTATCCTTTGAAAAATTGAGTATATAACTTAAACAACAGCCCATAGTCCCATTTTTTTGAGGCTTTATAACCATATTGGCTTTTCAATTCAAAAACATCTTCATTAAATCTTGTTTGATGCATCTCTTTTGATGTCTCATTATCAAAATCATAATCAATTTGTTTATAAGAAAGGAGTCCTACTCTGTGTCTAAGTTCATTTTTCCAATTCACATTATCGTAAGAATATTTAGCGGTAAGAGTCAAATCACTTTGGAAAGATTGCGAACTTTCTCCACCTTGTACCCAATTTTTGATATATGTTTGAGCAATAGTCAAATATTCTGAACCGGAACATTTCCATTTAGGTTCTTTAACTTCAATTTTTTTTAATCTGTTAGTAACAATAATGGGTTGTTGCGCCACTATTTCATCTAACATTGCTTGAATTTTTTCTTGATTTTTGGGCATATCCCGCCGCTTTATTTTAGGTGGGTCAGCAACGTCATTCCAATTATATTCAACTAATTGCGGATTGTTTCTACTTAAACTTCTGAGTAACATTTCATAACTATGCTTTCGTGTTTGAAATAACTCCATTGCGTCATCATAAATCTGTGATGTGGGTTTCAAAATATTTTCAAAATTTTTATCTTTATTAGAATAAAATTTTTGAGGTTTCAAAGAGGGAAATTTCGGTTCTTTTCTTATTATCATCATTGAAACTGGCACAAAATAACTCTTATCAGCCAAGTAATATTCCATGGAATAAGTGTTAAAATTTTCATCTCTTAATATACGTTTTCTCATATCCAATGCAATATCTTGAGTGGGCAAAGTTTCGTGCCAAACTTTGGGAATCATAGGGTCAGGGAAAATATTTTGTGGACTTAATGACGGTTGTTGTCCAAAGTTAGTAGTTGCTAAAAAAGAAAAAAAGAAAAATAATTTTGTTGATTTATTTCGATAAAAACTGTTACGTATGTAGATGTTAAAAAAACTTATTCGGTAGTTGAGCAATTTTTTCATGATAAAAAAGCATAATTTTTTAACTAAATTGGCAAAAAGTCGGCAAAATCATCCAACAAAAAATGCCAACTTATTTATTTACAAACAGTTAGCATTTTATTTTTGTGGGCGCTAACGGATTCGAACCGCTGACCCTCTGGGTGTAAACCAGATGCTCTGAACCAGCTGAGCTAAGCGCCCTTTTTAATTTTTTTGTCTGAATTTCGTATTTTTCAATTCCAAATCTTCCTCAATCCTTTGAATAGTGTGCATTCTGCAAAACTCAAACCCTTTTTTTGCGGTGCAAATATAAATGATTTTTTTTATTTCCAAAAAAAATAATAAAAATTTTTAAGATTTTTACTAAAAAAAACAGCACCGCCTGTTGTTTTAGTCTTTATTAATTTGTTTCTTTTCATATTTACGCTGATTCAAGTGCTCCGCTCTCAAATGGAATGCTAGGTTGCTCCGAACGATGATATTTCAGCACTTTCGGGGGCAGGTCGAATTGCACGACTTACTTTTACGCACTATATCGCTTTCAGAAAGCGAAGATTCAGAGAATTGTGTAAACTTTAACGATTTATTTATTAAGAATAGTCAAATTGGCGGTTTAGGTGGCGCAAAAAAACAATAGGGCGTACACTTTTTACCAACCGAGAAAAGAAACGAAAATCCGCAAATTTTACAGGACGCACATTAGGCCAATCAAACATTTTTACTGAATCTTCCAAAAGGCATCGTTCTTTAATGTTTCTGTCGGTTATTACAATTACATTGTGTCCTCTTTGAGATAGTTGGTTACAAAGTGTTTGAAAATATACAGAAATGGAAGATAAGTTTACGGTATAACAAAAAATATATTTCATTCATCAATTTAATAATATTTGTTGTAGAAAAAATGTTTTGAAGCACTACTTTTCAACATTTTTATATAAAGTCTTCTTTTGCAACCTTATACAGGTATTGTCCATATTCATTTTTTTCTAATTGTTTAGCAAGATAAAGTAGTTGTTCTTTATCAATAAAACCTTGTAGGTATGCGATTTCTTCGATACATGAAACTTTTAATCCTTGTCTGCTTTCAATTGTAGCGATAAAATTAGCGGCTTGTAAAAGACTATCGTGAGTTCCTGTATCTAACCATGCTATTCCTCGTCCTAAAACTTTCATATTCAGACGTTTTTCGTCTAAATAAAGTTTGTTTAAATCTGTAATTTCAAGTTCACCTCTCTTACTTGGTTTTAAATTTTTTGCTTTGTCAATGACATCATTACCATAAAAATAAAGTCCTGTAACGGCAAAATTAGATTTAGGTATTTGCGGTTTTTCTTCTAAACTAATAACTTTTCCGTCTTTACCTATTTCAGCGACTCCGTATCTTTGAGGGTCGTTCACGTAATAGCCAAAAATGACTGCACCTTCTTTAATTTGAGCGGCATCTCGTAGTTGTTTTCCAAAGTTGTAACCATAAAAAATATTGTCTCCGAGTACAAGGCAAACGGTGTCATTTCCAATGAATTTTTCACCAATAATAAAAGCTTGTGCTAATCCGTCGGGTGAGGGTTGTTCGGCGTAGGAAATTTTTAATCCCCAATCTGAGCCATCCTCAAATAATCGTTTATATAATGGCAAATCTAGGGGAGTTGAAATAATGAGAATCTCTCTTATGTGTGCTAACATCAATACCGACAAAGGATAATAAATCATCGGCTTGTCAAAAACAGGAATAATCTGTTTTGAAATGCTTTTTGTTGCAGGATATAAGCGCGTCCCCGAGCCTCCCGCTAATATAATTCCTTTCATTTATTATAAATATCTAATTTTAAACATTAATTAACTCTTTTTCAAAATATTCGATGGTTTTTGACAAGCCTTCTCGAAGTTCAATTTTGGGTTGCCAATCTAAAATCTTTTTTGCTAAGGAAATATCAGGACATCTTTGTAGAGGGTCGTCTGCGGACAATGGTTTGTAAACAATTTTGGATTTTGTTCCCGTTAAATCAATTACTTCTTGCGCAAGTTGAAGCATGGAAAACTCGTTTGGATTTCCAATATTAATCGGTCCAACAAAATCATCAGCCGTTTCCATTGTTTTCATCATTGCTGTTATTAAATCATCTACATATTGAAAACTGCGGGTTTGTGTACCATCTCCGAAAATTGTAATTGGTTCTCCTTTCAAAGCCTGCACAATAAAGTTAGAAACAACTCTTCCATCATTGGGATGCATTTTTGGACCGTAAGTATTAAATATCCTGATAATCTTAATTTTGACGTTATTTTGTTTCTGATAGTTCATAAATAAACTTTCGGCACAACGTTTTCCTTCGTCGTAACAGGATCTCAGTCCTATTGGATTTGCATTTCCCCAATAATGTTCGGGCTGTGGATGCAAAAGTGGGTCTCCATAAACTTCACTTGTTGATGCCTGTAATATTTTGGCTTTTATTCGTTTTGCCAAACCAAGCATGTTTATTGCTCCCATCACAGATGTTTTTATAGTTTTGATGGGATTGTACTGATAATGTACAGGGGATGCGGGACAAGCCAAATTGTAAATATAATCAACTTCGATAAAATAAGGGTGAGCTATATCGTGACGAATTAACTCAAAATAAGGATTATCAAGCAAATGAACAATATTTTTTTTACTGCCCGTAAAATAATTATCAATACAAATTACTTCGTTTCCATCGTTTAACAATTTTTCGCAAAGATGCGAACCTATAAAACCCGCTCCGCCGGTGATTAATATTCTTTTCATCTTTAATTCTTTTACTCATTCACTCATTTACTCATTCACTCATTTACTCATTTACTCATTCACTCATTTACTCATTCACTTTTTTTAACGCAAAGTCGCAAAGTTGAGAACGCAAAGGCGCAATAAAAGTTTTCAGTTTTCAGTTTTCAGTTTTCAGTTATTTTGTGTTCCATTGCGTTCATAATATATTTTCATTTGTTTTTATTTAGCCACTAATTTGTTATTGAATTGATTGAAATTGTTATTGAGTTTACCGAAATACACTAATTATCACAAATTTTTCATTTTTACTTTTTTTCACTAATCACTAATCACTAACCACTAATCACTAACCACTAATCACTAACCACTAACCACTAACCACTAACCTCTAACCCCTATTCCGAAATAATCAAATCCATATTCTTTGACTTCTGTTGGGTCAAAAATATTTCTACCGTCAAAAATCACTTTTGTTTTCATTAATTTTTCCATCACTTTAAAATTAGGCATTCTAAATTCTGACCATTCAGTAGCCAACAACAATGCGTCAGATTCAATCAGAACATCATAAGCATCTTTTCCATACTTAATTTTATCGTTAAGAACTTTTTTAGTTTCGTTCATGGCAACAGGGTCGTAGGCATTAACTGTTGCGCCTTTGTTGAGTAATTCGTTGATAATCACAATAGCAGGTGCTTCTCTGATATCATCTGTATTTGGTTTAAATGCCAATCCCCATATCGCTATTGTTTTGTTTTTTAGGTCATTATTGAAATATTTAACAATTTTATCAACTATAACTCTCTTTTGGTCGTTGTTAATTTGCTCAACAGATTTAAGCAACCTCAAAGGATAACCTAAATCTTCCGCCGTCTTAATAATCGCTTTAACATCTTTAGGAAAACAACTTCCTCCGTAACCAATTCCTGCATAAATAAATTTATTTCCAATTCGGGAATCAGAGCCAATTCCTTTTCTAACCATATTAATATCCGCGCCAACAATTTCGCACAAATTAGCAATGTCATTGATAAAACTAATTTTGGTAGCGAGCATTGAATTAGCGGCATATTTAGTAAGTTCTGCGGATGTAATGTCCATAAAATACATCGGATGTCCGTTCAAAACAAAAGGTTTGTATAATTTTCGCATCAATTTTTCGGCTTTTGGGCTTTCAGTTCCGACAATAATTCTATCGGGTTTCAAAAAATCATCCACTGCGTTCCCTTCTTTTAGGAATTCGGGGTTTGAGGCAACATCAAAAGGAATATCAACTCCTCTTTTTTCCAATTCGCTCTTTATTGCCGCTTTTACTTTAAGGGATGTTCCAATTGGCACTGTACTCTTAGTAACTACCAAAAGATATTCGGTCATATTGATACCAATTTGTCGGGCTACTTCTAAAACATATCTTAAATCGGCGCTTCCGTCTTCGCCTGGCGGCGTACCTACTGCAATAAAAATAACTTCTGCCTGTTCTAAACTTTCTTTGAGGTCTGTCGTAAAAGAGAGACGTTTTTTCATGTAATTATTGACCACAATGGTTTCCAATCCGGGCTCATAAATTGGAATAATACCTTGTTTTAGACGCTCAATTTTTTGTTCGTCAATATCAACACAAACAACAACGGCACCTGTTTCGGCAATACAAGCACCCGTTACCAAACCGACATAGCCGGTTCCAACTATCGAAATTTTCATAAATATTAATTGTAATTTAAGGCAGCAATAACCTGAATCCTAGATCAAAATTTTTATATTCGGGTTGACCACTGTTTCGGTACAATACGTTAACAAATTGGGTGTCTACCCACCAACTTCCTCCGCGAAATACTTTCTGATTTCCCGTTTGTGGTCCTGTCGGGTCGGTAGAGTTTTCACTACTATAGTCAGCGTACCAATCGCTGCACCATTCCCAAACATTACCACTCATATCATATATTCCCAGAATGTTCGGCAACTTGAAACCAACAGGATGAGTTGTTCGGTTACTATTAAAAAGATACCATGCAACATCTTCAATCTCGTCACTTCCGCTGTAGAAGTAGGTACTTGATTGGTTTCCGCCTCGCGCAGCATATTCCCACTCGGCTTCAGTTGGCAAACGATATCTTTTTCCTGTAATCAAATTCAGCCTTTCGATAAATTCCTGAACATCATTCCAACTTACACATTCTACGGGCAAATTATCCCCATCAAACCAACTGGGATTATCACCCATAATGGAAACCCATTGCGCTTGTGTTATCGGATATTTCGAAATACTGAAATCACTAAGGGTAACAAAAGGATGTTGATCTTCATTTTCGTTGCATTTTTCGTTAACAATACATCCCATTTTAAAATATCCACCTTCGACAAATACTAAATCGGGTTCGCCGGAGGGACGCACTGTAACAATACAACTTGTTGATTTGCCACCGTCATTAGTTGAAACGACAATGGTTGTTGTCCCGCTTGATAAAGCGGTTACGAGTCCATTTTGCAATACAGACGCGACACCTTGATTGGAACTCTCCCAAATTATCGACTTATTGGAAGCATCTTTTGGCGAAACAGTTGCTACTAAGGTTTCAGTAGAACCAATATCTAAAATTAGCGTTTCTATATTTAAGGAAACACTCGACACAGATACATCTTTATTACAGCCGCAAATTATTGATATTGAAATAGCTGCAATAATAATCACATTTATTATCAGTTTTTTATTCATAAAACTTCTTAAAAAATAATTTTTGCGCAAAAGTATATAAAATAATTGAATTCTATCTATTATTTCCAAAATTTTTTCATTACTTTTGTGTATTTTTAGTGAAGTACACACCAATAAACAGTTATATTTCAATATATTAGAAATAATAGCAAAAATTATTTACCTATCAAGATTAATGTAACTAATAGCGTCGTTGAGTATATCTGATTGTTCGTTCAAAAGAATAGCATTACTTGCTAATTCTTCACTTGAGGCTGCATTTTGCTGGGCAACATGATTAAGTTGTTGGATGGCATTATTCACTTGCGCGGCACCTTCGTTTTGTTCGAGACTTGCAGTTGCAATTTCTTTGACAAGATTAACGGTTTTGTCAATTTCGGGTAAAATATTTTTAACAATTTTTCCTGAATCTTCGACTGTTTTTAATGTATTATCTGCGAGTAAAATTATTTCGTCTGCAGCGTTTTTGCTTCGTTCGGCTAATTTTCGTACTTCTGTAGCAACAACTGCAAATCCTCTTCCGTGTTCGCCTGCTCTTGCGGCTTCAACAGCAGCATTAAGTGCAAGAATATTTGTTTGAGAAGCAATATCGTTAATAATTGTAATTTTTTCTGATATTTTTTTTGCTTCTTTTTGGTTGTTATCGGCTGCTGTCATAAGTTTACTCAATCCTTCAGTAACGTTTGTTGTAATTGTGTTTGCATTTTGAGCGTTGTGCGTATTTTGCTGAATGTTTGCCGCCATTTGTTCCATGGAACTGGAAACTTCTTCTAAAGAAGATGCTTGCTCGTTTGCTCCTTGCGACAAAACTTGCGAACTATTGTTTATAATTTCGCCCGCATCTTTAACATGCGTAACACTTTCTCTGATATTTCCAACTAGAGTGCTCAATTTATCCACCATATTTTTCATTGATTTGAGTAGAAGTCCGAATTCATCTTTGCGTTCAATTGATTTTTGGTCAAAATTCAATTGAAGGTTGCCGTCAGCGACTTGTTCGGCAGTGTATAAACATTTATTAACAATATGCAGCAACGACCTAATAATGAATGCAACAACAATTGCGTTTAACAAAATGCAGAATACAATTCCAATAATAACAACAAAAATTGTATCTGAGACTCTATCTCTCAACAAAACAACTAGTCCGTCGTTCATTAAATTCACACTATTCTGGAAATCGTCAGAACTTTGAAAAAGGTCAACTTTAGCAAAATTTTCTGTATTAATTGTCTCTTTTAAATCTGCCCATAATTTTTGATATTTATCAATGAATGGTTCAATTTCTCTTAAATTATTTCTTTTTACAGAATTTTTAAAATTATTGAAATAATTTCTGAATGCCGTTTCATATAATGGGTCTCCGTTTGATTCGATGAAACAAATTGCCGAATAATGCATTTTTAAATTTTCTCGATTAACAGCTAAAATTTCAATTCCTGTTCTTCTTTCAAAAACGTTATTGTAGATAGCAGTAAGTTCTTCAGTAAGTTGGTGTACTTCTTTTTCTACTCTTTTTCTACCTTCAAAACTTTGCGATAGTTCTAATAAGTTTTTTTTATAAGTGGCGATGTCTTTGAGACATTTTTCACCGAGTTCTCGGTTTGCCTTTACTCTGACGCTGGCGATAATAGTTTTCATTGATTCTTCTATAATTTCGATGTTGTCCGAAATTGGTGTCAAAAGTTTCAAATCTTTTGTTTCAATCAATTGTCGTACTTTCAGGTCGCTGTCAAAAATTTTCTCTTTGACAATGCTGTAAGAATTCAGCCTGTCAATATCTTTGATAATGTTGTTCATGATGACAAAATTCATCATTCCGCTGATAATCATTATTATTATCGCGATGCTAAAACTAATTATTAGTTTTAATTTTAAATTCAAGTCGTTAAAATTCATCTTATTATTATTTAGTTAGTTATGAAAATTCATTATTTGTTCAAAAGAACTTTAAAATTTTTGCAAAAATATTTATTTATTTTTATATCACAAAATTTTTTTTATAAAAAAGTATAATTGTTTGATAAAAATCTAATTATTTAGCCACGAACTTGTTTGTAATTAAATTTTTATTTATGAAAATGTATATTTCAAAACAGGAATAATAGGTCCATCATTAGGGTCGTCATAAATAAAAGTATCGTTCATATTTTCAATATTTAAAACCAGGCACTTTTCACCTTGGAAAATATCGTCTGAATTTTCTACTGCAGCACCATCGCACAGCCACATTGACACAGGATACGAGCCGTTAACAAGATAAGGAGCAATAAGTTCAATTTTTACCTCGCCTTTTTTTCTACTAATTCCAAAATCAGTTATTCCGTGCTTGTAGGTATTAGTTCCAAATAAAGGGTTTTCGTAATTATCATAAATAGTAAATGCAAAATTTGGCTGTTTAATGGGGGTGTCGCTTTCATATTTAAGCGTCATAACAATTTTATCTCTGATTTGACGTGCCGATACTTCTTTAACAATGTTATTTTTAGGATGATAGATATTTGTACGTTCAAAATTAATATCAGTTTCTAGGTATTTATCAATAACTTCAGAAATATTTCCAGAAAAGATTATTTTACCATCTTCCAATAAAATGCCATTATTGCAAAGTTTCCGAACTGCGCTCATATTATGGCTTACAAATAAAATAGTCCGTTGTCCACAATTAGCGACATCTTGCATTTTTCCAATTGCTTTTTTTTGAAATTCAGCATCACCCACTGCCAGCACCTCGTCAACGACCAGAATATCGGGCTCAAGATGTGCAGCCACCGAAAATCCTAATCTGACAATCATACCCGATGAATATCTTTTTACAGGGGTATCAATATATCGCTTTACGCCACCAAATTCAACTATTTCGTCAATTTTTTGTTTTATTTCAGGTTTTGTCATCCCCAAAATACAACCGTTTAGATAAATATTTTCGCGACCCGTAAGTTCGGGGTGAAAACCTGTTCCAATTTCCAAAAGTGATGCAATTCTTCCGTGTGCTTCGATAATTCCTGTGGTTGGAGTTGTGATACGTGAAAGAATTTTCAGCAAAGTAGATTTACCTGCACCGTTTTTTCCGATAATACCAAGTATATCTCCTTGTTGTACCGAAAAATTTATATCTCGGAGCGCCCACACATAATCGCTATTTCCTTTTTGAGAACGAATATTTGTTTCGCCAATTTTTAAATAGGGGTCTTCTCGCCTCAAAATGGTTGTTTGCCACCAACGATTTATGTCATGTTTCAATGTTCGGGTACTCACAAGTCCCAAACGATATTGCTTTGATATATTTTCGAACTTTATCATACTGTATCCATAAAATTTCTTTGCACTTTATTAAACAAAACTATTCCGAGAAACAACACCACAAACATAAAACCAAAACTATATCCTAAGTGCGTCCAATTAAATGTACCTTGCCCCAAAGTTGCAAATTTAAAGGTTTCAATAATCGAAGTTATCGGATTGAGTATCGCTATTGTTTGCATTTTGGGTGATAACAAGCTAAGCGGATAAATTATCGGTGTTGCATACATCCATAATTGGACGATAAAACTTAAAAGAATGCTTAAATCTCTGTATTTTGTAGTCATTGATGTAGCAATAATTCCAAATCCAAGTCCTAATCCTGCAAGCATTATAATTAATAAAGGAAACAAAAGAATATATATATTTGGCTGAATATCAGCACCTTGAAATATGTAGAAAAAGTATATAGCCAAAAACAAAATAAGTTGTATTGCAGTTTTTATAAGTCCCGAAATAACGTTTGTTATAGGCATAATGAGTCTTGGGAAATAGACTTTACCAAAAATATATTCGTTTGCGGTAAATGTTCCTGATGTTTGGTTTAAACATGTAGAAAAATAGTTCCATAAACATATCCCCGACAGATAAAAGAGAGGTTGCGGAAGTCCATCGGTTGAAATTTTTGCAATTCCGCCAAAAACGACCATATATATCAGGGTTGTCAATATCGGATTTACAAACCACCAGATAGGTCCGAGTATCGTTTGTTTGTATTGTGTCACGATATCACGTCTTACAAACATATAAATCAGGTCTTTATATCGAATTAATTCCTTAAAATCGATATCCAATAAGCCCGCTTTTGGCTTAATGACCGTGATTTTTTTTTCTATCATATAATTTTACTTATTAATTTTTCTGAAAATATCAATTTCTATTAACCTTATAATCACCGTTTTATATGCTGTTTACGTCTAATTTACTTCTGTTTTTACTTCTAAATTTCACGAAAATATCAATTTCTATTAGCCTTATAATCATTGCTTTAAATGCTGTTTACTTATATTTTTACTTATGTTTTACTTATAAATGTTACGAAAATATCAATTTCTATTAGCCTTATAATCATTGCTTTAAATGCTTTTTTCTTATACTTTTTCTTATAACGGTTTTTATTTTTTACATCCCGTTAGGGATGCATTCCTAACGGAATGCAGAGGAATCTCGACATTTTAATTTTCTACCAAGCGTTGCATTCCTAACGGAATGCTTTTATTGGTTATAACTTATATTTTTCACGACTCCTAAATGCTTTTTACTTATTAATTTTTCTGAAAAAAACAATTTATATTAGCCTTATAATCATTGCTTTAAGTGCTGTTTACTTATATTTTTACTTATGTTTTACTTATGTTTTACTTATAAATTTTACGAAAATATCAATTTATATTAGCCTTATAATCACTGCTTTAAATGCTGTTTACTTCTAATTTACTAATATTTTTACTTATATTTTACTTATAAATTTTGCTTACAAATTTTTTACTTATAAAATTTTCTGAAAACATCAATTTCTATTAGCCTTATAATCACCGTTTTAGGTGCTTTTTTCTTATATTTTTACTTATATTTTACTTATAATTTTTCTGAAAACATCAATTATTATAAACCTTATAATCACCATTTTAAATGCATTTTACTTATAAGTTTACTTATATTTTACTTATATTTTACTTATAATTTTTGTTGTCAACAAAAACCCATTGAGAATTTTTATCAGTTCCTATATTTTTGATAACTTTCATTTTTCGTAATTTTGATACAAAATTTGTAATTCTTATTTTCCGCTGCTTATCGTCCATTTCTTCAGGTAATTTATCCCAAAGTAACTCGTCAATATCTTTGCGCGTAGCAGACTTATTTTTCTTTATATGCCTCAATATCAAATCTATATAATCCTGCTTGTCGTATGTTTTGGTTGCTTTTTCATCTATCTTTTCGATGCTTCTGAGTGACAAATAATAATTCGGCTTGCGCCCTTCAATCAGTTTCAGTTTTCTCAAATATTTTTCTTCATCTTTTGTTAACGGTTTCTGTTTCTGGACTTTGTCGAGCAAAAGCACGTCATCCAATGACAAATCGGAGTTATGTTCTAATATTTTGGCGTATCTTGTGTCGGTAACTTTTCCTGTAATTATTACTTTCACGCGGTTTTCCGAGAGTTCGTAATCGGGCATAGGAAAAAATCGTTCACGCTGATAGTTGAATATTTTTCTGACTCCGCTCCCAATCGTATCTACAAGATTGAGATTGAACATAGCACGCACCAAAAACGGATTTCTGACGTTTTCGTAAGGAACGTTTTCATCAATCACTTTTTTTACGTTGCCGGGAATGAACGAGCCAAGATTAGAAAACACAAGATGGTCGTCAAATTCTACCACATTGATACGTCCGTTTAGCGTATAGTCTTGATGCGCAATGCAGTTGTTGATGGCTTCGCGAATGACAAACGGCTCGTAAGTGTCCATTTCGTTGGGAAACAACGTGCCTCCGCGGATATAACGGTACTTGACGTTGCGTATTTTAGCGTAAACAGCGTCAATAGCCAATAGTAGTGGACATCCTGCTATAAGATAATCCCGTTCTTTATTTTTTGCATCTTTCAATATCCATCGGATAATCGCTTGTGATGGATTGATATAGGTATCACTTTCGTCATTGCCTAACAATAGGATGGCTGTGCGGGTGATTTTTCCCTTTTCCGTAACTTTTGCTTTGTTCAAAAAAGTAATATCGTCCCATGTGTCAACATCATTAGCAAGGTGCGGAAATTTGAATTTAAAATTGTATCGCGCTACTACAATAGCCTTCGGGTCGAGGTCAGAAATATTGGCATTATGAACTATCGCGGCACTCCAATCTTCGATACCTTGCTGACGGCGGATAGCCTCATATTCGTTCATATTAAGCGCACCTAACGACTCGCCCTCTCGTCCGTAAAAATGTCCCTGAAACGATGTAGGAACACCCTTAGGCGCAGCGGGTATTTGAAACATCACTACACGACCTTCAGGCTCAAATAGTTCGTAAATTTCCAAAAACGAAATGCGATTATTTGTCTTTTCTGCCATTTCGTGTTTGAGGCTGTGCAAATCCTTCTGATTGTTACGATATTGAGTCCCAACAATTTTATGTGATTTGTCAACAATCCCGAATACTAACCATGCGTAAGGTTTTCTTTGCAGGTTTGCCTCGTTGCTAAGTGCCGAAAAGTATTTTCCCAATTTAGAAAATTCATAGGTGTTTTTTGCTTCCTTAAATTCGACAATTTCCGTCTCGTTCTTCATCGAACGAAGTGTTGTCAATAGGTTATTTATTTCCTGTTCCGTCATAGTTGTTAAAAATATTTAGCCACTAATTACTGCTGCTAAGGTCTTTTTGTAAAAAAATAAGGTTTTATCTCTTTTATTTTTTTATTCATTCACTCATTCACTTTTTTAAACGCAAAGGCGCAAAGTTGTGAACGCAAAGAAAGCACCAATGACCGCAGACTAAAGTCAGCGGTTAATAAAGGGTCGTGCCTAAAGGCACTTTTTTTTTGGTTAATCATTATTTTTTTATATATATTTTTTATTTGGGCAAACACGCAGGTTTGACACTACAATTATAATTTCGACAAGGCATGCCTTGTCGCTACATATCTACACTCTAAACTCTAATATCTACTTATTCACCACTTTAACAACCCTACTACCCTGCCTAATAATATATATTCCATTGGTAATTTGAAATTTATAATTCGAAAATGGTTTATTTGCAATTTCTTCATAAATTAGAACACCTGAAACATTATAAATACTCCATTTTTGGTTGATTATCAATCCGTTAATATGTAATTCGTTGTTTTGTAACCAAGCGGTTAAAGTTTGTTGTTGTGAGTTGCCGTCAATACCTAAGTTAGTAATTTTTATTGTAAATTCTTTTGAGTCACTGCCCGCTGCATTTTCTGCTTTTACAGTAAAAATAAAAGTTCCTTCGGTTGTGGGTATTCCTGAAATTATTCCTGATTGTGATAGAGACAAGCCATCAGGCAAATTACCACTCTCATGAGTCCAAGTAATTGGCTCATCTCCCGTTGCTTCAACTATTTCGCTATAAGGTTCTCCAACCATTCCATCTAACAGGTTGTTGTCGGTAATTATAATAGGAGGTTCATGTGCATTGTATATTACTATTGAAAATTCTTTTTCATCATAAAATACAACATTAGTTGCTTTTATAGTAAAAATAAAAGTTCCTTCAGTTGTGGGTATTCCTGAAATTATTCCTGATTGTGATAGAGACAACCCATCGGGCAAATTTCCACTCTCATAAGTCCAAATAATTGGTTCATCGCCTGTTGCTTCAAATATTTCGCTATAAGGCATTCCAACTATTCCGTCTGACAGGTTGTCGGTAATTATAACAGGTTGTTCGGGTGCATTGTGTATTACTATTGTAAACTCTTTGATGTCGCTGCCCGCTGCATTTTCTGCTTTTATAGTAAAAATAAAAGTTCCTTCGGTTGTTGGTATTCCTGAAATTATTCCTGATTGTGATAGAGACAAGCCATCGGGCAAATTTCCACTCTCGTGAGTCCAAGTAATTGGCTCATCTCCTGTTGCTTCAACTATTTCGCTATAAGTCTCTCCAACAATTCCATCTGACAGGCTGTCAGTAATTATAATAGGAGGTTCAGGTGCATTGTATATTACTATTGAAAAATCTTTTATGTTGCTGCCCGCTGCATTTTCTGCTTTTACATAAAAAGTGAATGTTCCTTCGGTTGTGGGTATTCCTGAAATTATTCCTGATTGTGAAAGCGACAAGCCATCGGGCAAATTCCCACTCACATGAGTCCATATTATTGGTGTATTTCCCGTTGCAGTAAGAGTTTGATAGTAATTTGTATCAATTAAGCCGTTGGGAAGTGTTAATGTTGTTATAAATGGAGCACCAGAAATTATTAAATGGTATGGCATTGCAACTGTTTCGCCAAATAGTCCGGGTAGTTTATGATTTTGGGTAGTCCATCCGTTTTCAGCAGTGAACCTACCACCGAAAGTGCCATCTGCATATATTTCTTCTTTAGAAATACTCTCTCCATCAAGGTCTGAAGCGCCAATATTATTCCATATTGAGTTACCGTTTGAGTTTAACATATTAACAAAAGCAATGTTTGAGGTAATCGTTCCGCTGTTGCCTCCTAAAACACGACCAATGTATTGGTTATTACTTGAACTATTAATTTTGGGATTAAGAGCAGCACAGTTTGATACTGTTCCGTGGTTGTACGCTACAATACCACCAGCGAATGCACTATGAGTGGTAGAATTTGAGGTTACCGTTCCTGTTGAATAACAACTCGATAATGTGCCGTTGGAGCCAATGGTTCCTACCACTCCGCCTGCATAAGCATTAGAGTTAGAAGAAGAAGTTGCAGTTACTGTTGCTGTTGAATAGCAGTTTGAAACTGTGCTATTCGTGCCTACCTGTCCCACCACTCCACCTACATAAACTTGATAATAATAACCAGTAGGTTTAGCAGTTACCGTTCCCGTTGAATAGCAGTTTGAAACTGTACTATTTGAGCCGATATTTCCTGCAATAATACCTGCATAAGTCGTAAAGGAACCATTGACAACAATTTCCGCATTTTCGATACCAAGATTTTTAATTGTGCCTCCATTTACGTTACCGAACAACCCTCCGTATGAAATAGAAGTTGTAGTAGTTTTTAAACCTGTAATTTTCTTGTTATTTCCGTCAAAAACACCATAAAAGAATGAAGTATTAGTACTATAATTAACAAAACGTCCAATTGATATCCAGCCCTCGCCTGATTGATAGTCGGAAAGGTCAATATTATTTCCAAGTTTATAAGACTTGTTGTTATATGCTGCATTATTTTCATTTACAACAGCCGCCAACCATGCAAGTTGGTCGGGTGCAGTGATTATATACGGATAGGGTTCACTTCCGTCTCCTTCCATATTTGGTATTACTTCAATCGAAAATTCTTTTATGTCGCTGCCAAGTGTGTTTTCGGCTTTTACGTAAAAGATAAAAATACCATAAATTGTTGCTGCTCCTGAAATTACTCCTGACGGCGATAAGGTTAATCCCACAGGTAAATAATGATTATCATCTTCAAAAATCGTCCATGTAATTGGCTGATTTCCGTTAGCGGTAAAAGTATAGTTATATTCAACATTAGATTTCGCAACAGGTAATGTTTCAGAAGTTATTTCGGGAGCGCCGGGTAGAAACAGCAAATGTTCGGGCATATCAACTGTTTCGCCAAATAGTCCGGGCAATTTACCGTTTTGAGTAGTCCAACCGTTTTCGGCAGTAAACCTACCACCGAGAGTGCCATCTGAATTAATCAGCGCCTTATTAATATCAGCGCCATCAATGTTTGTTGCTCCTTTGTTGTTCCATGAAACATCTCCGTCAGTATTTAACATTTCAGCAAAAGCAATGTTTGTGGTAAGTGTTCCTTCGTTACTTCCGGTAATACGACCAAAGTTTTTGGTATTTCCCGTACAGTTAATTATAGGATTAAGTGCAACACAGTTCGACAATGTACCTGATTTGGATCCCGCTATTCCACCCGCATAAGCGTAGGTGATATTAGAATTTGCGCTTATTGTTCCAATAGAGTAACAATTTGATGTGTTTGAATACATCACTCCGGCTATTCCGCCTGCATAAGCACCACCGTAAGGATTTGAAAGGGAATTGGCGTATATCGAGGCTGTAGAATAGCAATTTGACATTGTACAGCCGTAAATGTATCCTGCAATTCCACCTGCGTAAGCACTACGATCAGAAGAAGCAGCTACTGTTCCCGTTGAATAACAATTTGATATTGTGCTGTTTGTTTCGACGATGCCTGCTATTATACCTGCGTAAACATTACTACTAAAAGAAGTACCTTCCATTACTATATTTGCATTTTCCACGCCAAGATTTTTAATAGTTCCACCCTCTATAAAGCCAAACAATCCGACAGCAATTATTGCATCCAAAGAAGTCGTGTTAATTTTCAGTCCGGTAATTTTTTTGTTATTTCCGTCAAACACTCCTTTAAAAGATGGATTATTATCATAACTACTGTATCTTCCAATTGGTGTCCAGCCATCACCAGATTGGTAATCTGAAAGGTCTATATCATTTATTAGTTTGTAATGTTTGTTGTTATATATTGTGTGATTAGCATTTACAACGGTAGCCAACCAAACAAGGTCTTCGGCAGTTGCAATTAAATAAGGATATGTTTCAGAACCATCTCCTGTAAATACCTGAATTACAAAATCTTGTGTGTCGTTACCTACGTTGTTAGTTGCCTTAATAGAGAAATAAAAATCGCCTATGGATGTTGGAATTCCTGATATTATACCTGTTGTTTCTGAAAGTGATAATCCTGAAGGCAGGTTGCCTGTTTCTATGGTCCATGATATTGGTGTATTTCCTGTTGCTTCGAGTATTATACTATATGAATAATCTACAAATCCGTTGGGTAAATTTGCAGTTATTATTTTTGGATTATTTATTATTATCAGTGTAAATTCTTTTGTTTCAATTTCGTACGAAGATAAGGCTTGAACTGTAAAGTTAAATGTACCAAAATTTGTTGGTATTCCTGAAATTTCACCGTCCGAAGATAGTGTTATTCCTGTTGGTAGATTTCCTGATATTACTGTCCATGTTATGGGTGAATTACTTGTTGCTGACAGGATTTGGCTGTAATATGTATTTGCCTCGCCGTTCGGAAGTGATTCCGTGGTGATATATAGATTTTTTATTATTGTTATTGGAAAAAATTTTGAGTCAAAATCTAAATCATTAGTTGCTTTGATGGTAAATTTATATGTTCCCGCTGTTGTTGGCAAACCTGATATTGTACCGTCAGTAGAAATATTTAAACCCGGTGGCAAAATTCCTGTTTCCAATTCCCATGTAATTGGTTCGTTACCGTCAGCGTTAAGTGTTGTGTAATAATTAGTTCCTACTTCACCTGCAGGAAGATTTCCTGTTGTAATAAAAATATATTTTGTTGTTATGGAAAGTGCCTTAGTATCAATTTCCCACGATGATTCCGCTTTAACTGTAAACACAAAAGTACCCGAAACAGATGATGTACCTGTAATTTGTCCTTCGTTTGTAAGAGTTAAGCCTGTTGGCAGACTTCCTGTTTCAATGGTCCACGTTACGGGCGTGTTGCTTGTAGATGTCAAAGTTTGATTATATTCAACACCTGACATTCCATTCGGGAGGGATGTTGTTGTTATATACAGATTTCTGTTTATTTCTATTGTATAATCCCAAAAGTCATCTCCCAAATTGTTGGATACTTTAATTGTAAAGTTGTATGTTCCTGCTGTTGTTGGTATTCCCTGAATGGTAGCATCTTCTGTGGCGAAGATTAGTCCTGGTGGCAAACTACCCGACTCAAGTGACCACGTTAATGGAGTATTTCCCGTTGCAACCAATATTTGAACGTATTGTGCACCAACTTCGCCATCGGGTAAACTATTTGTATCGATATAAGGTAAACCGGGCAGTCTTAAATGTTCGGGCATTTGAACAACCTCTTGTAATCCGGGAAGTTTACCATTTTGTGTTATCCATCCATTTTCTGTGGTAAATCTACTGCCAAGAGAGCCGTCTGCATGAATTTGTGCTTTAGAAATATTTACTCCATCAAGGCTTGCTTCTCCAATGTTGTTCCATGTTGTGCCTCCTGTTGGATTTAACATACTCTCAAAAGCAGTATTATTGGCAAGAGTACCGTTGTTTCTCCCAACTACACGCCCAAAAGCGTACCAATTACTTGCAGAACTATTACATGCAATACTTGGGTTAAGTGCTGCACAATTCAATAATTCAGTGGCATAAATGTAACCCGCAACTCCACCCGCACTAACAGTAGAATTGCCATTAGCACTAATTGCACCTGCCGAATAGCAGTTTGATATAAAACTGTAAGAGTTTAAGCCAATGTATCCTACTATTCCTCCCGCATCAGCATAATAAGAAGCCGAGGCGTTTACTGTTGCAATTGAAAAACTATTAGAAATAGAGCTATTATTCATTTCTCCAACAATTCCACCGACTCTAGTGTTTCTAATACTAATAGAAATAGCGCTTATCGTTCCTGTTGAATAGCAGTTTGAAATTGTACTATTGGAAATAACAGCGGCAAATATACCTGCGTAAGCCATAGTAGGAGTTGAATTTCTAACAATATCAGCATTCTCTATTCCTAGATTTTTAATTGTTCCACCATAAACATAACCAAATAGCCCTATGTAAGATGTATAATTTGTGTTAATTTTTAACCCACTAATTTTATGATTGTCGCCGTCGAAAACGCCTTTAAATACTCCATTATCTGGTGAGGCATACGTTCCAATTGGTATCCATCCTTCGCCTTGCTGATAGTCGCTGAGGTCAAGGTCATTGCCAAGTTTGTAATGTTTACTGTTGAAATCCTCGTTATCTGCGTTTACATAAGTTGCCAACTGTGCAAGTTGAGCAGGGGTCGTAATGATATATGGGTCTGTTGCAGTACCGTTTCCTGAATCAAATAAACTCACTATTTTAATATTGTCTAATACAATTCCATGTCCCCCTTTTGCCGTACCTTCAAAAGCAATGTAATAATTTGGGGATGGATTTGGTAAATCAATAGTTTTTTCACTCCATGCATTAATATCATTTGTGTACGTTGCTAATAATTTCCACGAATCAGCCGACATGGTTTTGTAATATACTCTTAATTCATCTTGCTCGCCATCAAAATTTTGTTGTGCAAGCCAAAAATTTAACTGTGGATTGCCCAATCCTGTTAAGTCTAAAGGAGGAGTAATCAATTTGGTTACGTCTGATGATGACGATTCGTTTTTAAATTGCGCCATAAATAAGCCTTCAAAGGGACTTCCTACATTATTATTGCTAACAATAGTCCAAGACCTAAGATTTGTAATATACTCTTGCGTCCAGCAATCGGGAAAGGATGCGCCATTTTCTTCAAAACCCTGAAAATAAGGATATATATTAATCGAAGCGCAATCAGTTATTGTAATTGTCAGTGCTTTTGTGCCGCTACCTTCGCTATTTGTAGCCTGTACGGTAAAATTAAATATGCCTTCCACTTCGGGTGTTCCTGAAATAATTCCTGTAGAAGAAATGCTTAAACCGTCAGGCAAATTACCGCTGATAACACTCCACGTAACGGTTTCCAAACTAGAAACTGTTAATGTTTGATTGTATGTAACGTCAATGCTTCCGTCTTGTAAAAAGGTTGTGGTGATTATTGGAATAGCCGAAACCGTGTATGTTCCATCAATATATTCGACACCGCTATTAATGGGGTCTAAATAATGTTGCATTTTTTGGTTTTCTTGCGTTCTTTGGTCCCAATGATACCACAATTTGCCATAAATATTTTGTCCAAAAACGCTACTGCACGTTGAGTTTCCCCCTGAAAGCGTACCTACAACACGCCTGTTATTATCAAACAACGGCGACCCCGATGAGCCACCTTCCACAACTGAATGACCGTTTTGAGTTTCAGAATAATAAATAAGCCAATTTGAATTAGTAGCAGTTATTCCTATATCAAAAAGAATGTTACCTGTTGATTGTGAGGGAGTATTATAAGTTGATATTTTCATAATATCCCCTCTCGGATGGTGAATACCAACTCCATTCGGCGAAATTTGATCCCTTCTGTCCCATCCATTATAATAAACGTTATATGATTCGGGAATAATTTCATTAAGACGCAATAAACTACCATCTGAACCTTGGTGTAACGGTATGTTTACTAACATTGTTGCACCTGTAACGGTTGGAACTGTCGGGTCAGAACGACCTATACACTCAGGATGCTCATATTGAAAATAATAAATTGTTTGATTTAATAGTGATGAAATATTTGCAAAACAGTGATATGCGCTCAAAAGAAGTGGGTCGAGGTCAAATGCAGTGTTATTTACGATTGTTCCGCTACAGAGGTAGTAGCCACTACCCATCGGAGTTACAATTCTTGTTACTCCTCTTCTTTGGTCAATCCAATCATCTCCTTCGGGGCATTTAACGTTTACCATGCATGAACCTGAACCACCAAAATCTATCCTCGTATGTCCCTCTTTTGTTACAGTATATAAATGATTATACCCATAAACAACTCCTGAAATGGTAATTGGCGATTCAAAATCATGATTTGTCGGCGGCACATATTCAAGGATAATATGGTCTCCCCAGATAAATTCGGTCGCATATTCAGCACGCTTTGGATTATTTTCTTCGGTATATGCGCCAAGAACGCGCGACCTGTCGATGTTATAGATAAACAATTTTCCACCGTCAGGAATTTCAAACTTATCGTATGTTAGCATTATGGCTAATGCTTCGTCTGCAATAATACTTACACGCCAAATATCTGTTCCGTTTGGCAGTGTAGTCCATTCGCCTGAATTGTTAGTAGTCAAATTAGCGGGGATAATTTTTCCCACTCGCGGTGGATGCCCCGCATTTTCTAATTCTGCATCTTCGAGACGTAATTCGATTACGTCAAAATCAATAGGCAGGTTTACTTCAGCATTTACTGTTAAACCTTTTGTTTCAAATTCAAAACTTGGCGGAGTTCCGCCTGAGTTTATTTGCGCAAATGATTGCGTTGTTGCGAACAGAATTGCTATTAATCCTGTAAAAAAATAGTTCTTTTTCATCTTGTTTCGTTTTATTATTGTTATTATTCCAAAAAATTTATGATAATTTAAGCGGGCAAAAATAGTTTTTTTTACGCAAATAATTACAAAAAAAATGTTATTTTATGCAAAAAGATATAAATTTTGGGGCGGAATGACCGATTAAGCCGATTGAATAAATTTTAATGGATTTATTTTAGGTGTCTTGTCCTAAAATATCCAAAGGATATTGTGGGACTTATTACCTTATTAATTAATACATTGAAAATAAGGAAATAAGGTCGGTTTGTTATGTTCTTATTTTCTACTAAGGCGGTTAGTAAGCCATGTCGTACTATTGTTTTGTAAAAAAATAAGGTTGTTACGATACAAAATTGCGACTGTCAAGTTTGCACCTTGTAAAGAGTTCTAAAATTGATTGATTACAAAACTTTTTCCAACGCCTCTCTACCTGCTTCTAACATCGGCATAATATCTATATCAGAGCCAACAGCCTGATTCATCCAATGATTTGGCGTTAATCTGCCCAGTTGATAAATTCTATCTACAGTTTGAGCAAAATTGTTATTTTTTAAATATTGTTCAATTTGAAACTCAATAATATGTCCGTAGGCATACGCCGAAAGATATAGCGGGTAACTAATTGCGTGACTGTAAATTGCTAAAACGGGGGAGTTATCTATGCCAAAAACGGGTGCATAATATTCGCTCCAAATCTCTTTTGAAATACGGATAACATTCTCTTTTAGTTCAGTTTTATTGCAGTTCGGGTTTTCATATAGCCATTTCCAAACACGCATATCTAAAAGCGAAACGCCCATAATTTCATAAGCAGACCAAACTAAATCAAGTGTTCTGTAGGCTTCATTTAAGGGATTTGGGTCATTAATATCTAATAAAAAGAGGTCTCTCCGCTGAAAAATAAATGCTAATGTTTCTGTAAATGAGGTATTTGGAACGCCGTTCATCATATAATAGTCCATATCGTAGAGAGAAATTGTTTGTTCTACGTTGTGTCCTAATTCGTGTACCGCAATATTGTATCCTTTGTAATCCATTCCATTGTCAGGTATTCGTGTTCTGAGATAGGATTTCATTCCTTTAACTGCTGCTCCCCAAGCATGTCCTGAGCCCCGAGCGGGTTCGACAGTTATTTTATCGCTAATTTCTTTTGAACGTTCTTTGCTATAGCCCAATTTTATTAGTATATTTTGAATATCTTTTTCAAGAGCATCTGCTTCGGGATAAAGTTTGCGAGTTTTTTCACTTAACAAATCTTCGTTAATTGTGCTGCGCGCTTTAAAACCGTCATACCATATATCAAATGGCTGTAAATCACGTCCTAAACGATTGGAAATAAGTTTTCCTATTTCTTTCAACACGTCGGAACTCATAAATTTCACAAATAATTCTTCCACTTGTGGCTGTGCAATTTCCATATCGGCTTCGAAATGTCTGCGAATATATGTATTCAACGGAGAAAACTCATCCATAGCCTTCAAAGCAATAAAATTATCTAAAAGTTTTTGATAACGGGTATCGGGTTCGGGCTGGGCTTCTTCTTTGGTTCCATTTTGCGATACCTCATTGGTGTATGGATGCCAATCTAAATTTGGATTATCGATGACGTTTTGAGGAATTGTCTGCTCAATGATGTGACACATAACACGATAGAGCATTTTTTGCTTTTCGAGGCCAATCTCTTCTAACGGATAATTTGCTTTTATTTCATCGCGCAAATTCCAATGAGATAAAAGTACCATATCATCCGGGAAAATTTTTACACCTTCTTCATTAATAAGTTTTCCTGCATGAATGTTGTACTGCGAAATGTAGATATCAGTTTCGGCTTGTACTTTTGCGAAGTTTTGTCCTAACTCGGAAGGAATACGAGAGGTAAAAATATCGCCCATTCGGGAGTATGCCCACTCTTTGCGAGACCAATTTTTGCCTTGATCTTCTTTTTCTTGTAAAGAATAGAACGGGAAATTAAGTGCGACAATAAATGCTATCTTATTGTCATACAAATCATTAAGAAGATGTGCGCTCGGATTGTAGCCGCTAAACATTTCATCAACAGGCAAAATTTCATCGTATTTGAGATGAACAGGCACTTGTAATTTGAGGCTCATCCAATTAAAATGACCAAAAAGCGTTTCAAAATAGTTGTCTAATTTTTCAAATAGTTTCGAACGCTCTTCATCTGATGCCACGAAATTTTCTAAACAAAAGGTTTTGAACTCGTTTTCGTTGCCATCAGTAGCCCACCACAATGAACTTGCATGCCGTACACCACGCTCAATGAACTCGGGTGAACAATCTGGATTTTGAGATTGTAAGGCAGAGATGGTTTCGTTCAATATTGAGTCACTTAACACCAAACGACTCAAGGTTTCTTCTTGTTTTATATTACAACTTGTCATTAGTGTAATTGAAAGTAAAAATAAAAAAATTTTTCTCATTTTGAATGATTTTTATGAATTTGAAAATGCAAAAGTAGTAAAATTTCTTTATCAAAAAATAAAAATAATGCATATTTTTGAAATTTTTTTTTGATAATTAATAATTAATGTTTTTCTTTGCAAAATATTTATCAGTAGAACTTGGTACTTATAATTTGTTCATTATGAAAAAGTTACATAAATTAAATTAGTTTTATGAAGAAAAAAATAGTTATACCGTTAATCGTAGTAGTTTCTACCTTGTTGTTTGTTACCATCTTTTTGTTATCAAAATATTTTATTGCAAAATATCGCGACAAGTCCGCTATTGAGGATTTATCTCTTATTGAAGATTTTACTTTATTGCCGCCTCCGCCAATGATTTATGGTTTTATAGAGGATTCTTTTTATGTAGAGCAAGATATAGTAAAACGAAATGAAAACCTTGCTTCAATTCTTTTGTCTCGAAACGTGGACTATTCAGTAATTCAACTACTTGCAAATAATTGTAAACCTCTTTTTGACGTAAAACGTATCAGAGCAGGCAATAATTACACGTTTCTCTACAATTTACCAACAAATTCTGATTTATTAGAAAAACCCGCATACTTTATATATGAAATCGACAATATTGACTTTCTGATAATGGAACTGAATGATAGCGGTATTGTTACTCGGCTACAAAAACCTATCGAAATTATTCGCACAATTGGCGCAGGAGAAATTTCCTCTTCTTTATGGAATGCAATGAAAGAAAACGAACTTAATCCAATGCTCGCCGTGCAACTATCTGATATTTACGCTTGGACAGTAGATTTTTTTGGCATCGAAAAAGGTGATTACTTTAGAGTCATTTTTGATGAAATATTTGTGGAAGGAAATTCCGTAGGCATTAAAACTATTCATGCTGCTTTGTTCAATCATAGAGGAAAAGAATTTTTTGCTTTTCAATATGAACAAGATACAATTTGGGGATTTTTTGATGAGAATGGACAAAGTTTACGAAAAGCATTCTTAAAAGCGCCATTAAATTTTTCAAGGATAAGTAGTCGTTTCAGTCATAGTCGCTATCATCCTATATTAAAAATTAGCCGTCCTCATCATGGCGTTGATTATGCCGCACCCGAAGGGACTCCCGTATATGCCATTGGAGATGGACATATCATTGAGAAAGCGTGGGATAGCAAAGGAGGAGGTAACTACCTCAAAATTAAGCATAACAGCGTTTATACGTCGGTTTACATGCATCTGTCGGGTTTTGCAAAAGGATTAAACAAAGGAAGTTCCGTTAGACAGGGTGATTTAATAGGATATGTAGGCAAAACGGGCTTAGCAACAGGTCCACATTTAGATTTTCGTATTTTTAAAAATGGTAGCCCCGTTGACCCGCTTAAAGTAGATGCGCCTCCCGTAGAACCTATTAAAGAAGCGGAAATGGAAGATTTTTTAAAATTTATCGCTCCTTTGAACGAGGAATTATGTAAAGAGGTAAATTTGCAGGAACCTGACTAATGGCTATATTTTTTCCTTTATCATCCCCACTGCCATATCAATTGCTTTTTCTATTCCCGCAGGATTTTTTCCACCTGCTGTGGCAAAGAAGGGTTGTCCACCGCCGCCGCCACCAATCTCTTTGGAAATTGTTTTTATAATTTCAACGGCGTTCAATCCTTTTTTATCTATTAATGATTCGCTGAGAATTATTGCAATGGTTGCTTTTCCGTCAAATTCTACTCCCAGAACGGCAACCATTTCTTGAGGGGCATCGGTGCGCAATTTAAATGCAAATTCTTTTAAATGATTTACAAAAATTGGTTTTATTTTAGCACTGATAATCATTATATTGTCAATAATATCAGCGCTATCTAAAAGACTTCGCTGTTCGATATTCATAATTGCTTGACCATGGCTTGTTAATTGTTTCACAAGTTCTGAATTTTCGCGGAGCAGATTTTCTACATTCTTCCTGATATTGAGGTTGTTTTTAAACAGTTGTGCAACTTCTTTAAAAATTAAAGTTTGACCTTCAATCATCATTTCGGCGTGAAGTCCGGAAACTGCTTCAATACGTCTTATTCCAGCAGCAATTGAGCCTTCACTAATTATTTTAAAAAAACCAATTTCTCCCGTTGCTTTTACGTGAGTTCCGCCGCACAGTTCGCAGGAATCTCCAAAAGAAATAGTTCTAACGGTGTCGCCATATTTTTCACCAAAAAGAGCCATTGCACCCATCTCTTTTGCTTTTTGGATAGGTATTTCACGATTTTCGACCAAAGGCAAATTTTTTCTTATATCGCTGTTTACTAATCTCGCTACTTTTGTCAAATCATCTTCTGATACTTTTTCAAAATGAGAAAAATCGAAACGTAAATAGTCGGAATGAACTAATGAACCTTTTTGTTCAACGTGATTACCCAAAATTTCACGTAAAGCTTTGTGTAACAAGTGAGTAGCAGTATGATTATTTGCAGTTTTTTGACGCCGTTCTGAATCTACAACTGCAATAAAATCTGCTTCAATATTTGATGGCAACTGTTCTGAAACGTGGATGAAAAGGTTATTTTCAATTTTTGTATCAATAATTTTAGTTTTTTCGCCATTTGTTTCAATATATCCGATATCACCAATTTGACCACCACTTTCTGCAAAAAATGGCGTATTATCAAAAACTAATTGGTATAGTTCTTTGTTTTTTGCTTTTACTTTTCGGTAACGAATAATTTTAATTTTAGTATTAAGATGGTCATAACCAATGAAATTGCTTGTATTATTTGTGCAAAGTTGTATCCAATCTTCAGATTCAACGGTTGAATCTTTTCGTGCCCTCTCTTTTTGTGCTTCCATCTCTTTGTCGAATCCGATTTTATCAACAATCAAAGAATGTTCTTTTAGGATAAGTTCGGTTAAATCCAACGGAAAACCAAAGGTATCATAAAGTTCGAAGGCAACTTTTCCATCAACAATATTATTATTTTGTTTTTTGTTATCATCTATAATTTTGTCTAACAGATTAATACCCGTTGCGAGTGTTCTCAAAAAAGAATCTTCTTCTTCGAAAATCACTTTTTTGATAAGAGTTTCATTTTTTTCCAATTCGGGATATGCATCGCCGAGGGTTTCTAAAAGTGCGGGAAAAATATTTTCCATAAAAGGAGTTCTGACATTCAAAAAAGTGTATGCGTATCTCACGGCACGGCGCAAAATTCGGCGTATAACGTACCCTGCTTTATTGTTAGAAGGTAATTGTCCGTCTGCAATCGAAAAACAAATAGTTCGAATATGGTCAGCAATGACGCGCATTGCAACATCTTTTTCATCTTTTTTTCCATATTCAATATTAGTAACTTCGGCAATTTTTTGAATAATTGGTTGAAAAATATCTGTATCATAATTTGATGATTTTTTTTGAATAACACGACATAATCTTTCGAAGCCCATCCCTGTATCTACGTGTTTTTGTGGTAGTTCTACCAATGTACCGTCTGCCTTTCGATTAAATTGAATAAAAACAAGATTCCAAATTTCAATCACTTGGGGATTATCTTGGTTTACCAAATTTTCACCCGGAATTTCTTTGCGGTGTGTTTCGTCTCGTAAATCAATATGAATTTCTGAACAAGGACCGCACGGACCGGTATCTCCCATCTCCCAAAAATTATCTTTTTTAGAACATTTTAAAATTCTATTTTCGGGGACAATTTTTTTCCAACAATTGTATGCCTCCTCGTCAACTGGCACATTTTCTTCACTATTCCCTTCGAAAATTGTAACATACAATAACTCCTTATTAATATGTAGAATTTCGGTAAGATATTCCCATGCAAACTCAATAGCCTCTTTTTTAAAATAATCTCCAAAAGACCAATTTCCGAGCATTTCGAACATTGTGTGGTGATAGGTATCGTAACCAACTTCTTCCAAGTCGTTGTGTTTACCCGAAACACGTAAACATTTTTGAGAATTGACAACTCGCTGGGTGGTTATAGGAACATTCCCCAAAAAAATATCCTTAAATTGATTCATTCCTGCATTTGTAAACATCAAAGTAGGATCATTTTTGATGACCATCGGGGCAGATGGTAAAATTTTATGAAATTTTTTAGAAAAAAAATCAAGAAAACTTTTTCTTAATTCATTGGCTGTCATACTGTTAGCTTTTTGTTAATATTTTTTAACATAATTTTTATCAAAAAAATGAAACATTTTTAAAATATATTCGTTAAAGCAGTGTTAAATTTTTTTGCAAAATTAATGATTTTTGTCAAAAGTATAATTAAAAAATTGTTTTTTGCGCAAAATTTTTAGATTATTATTTACATGTTTTGATATAATTATTTGGTATTATGAAAGTTAAGTATGTTTACAACTCGGAAACATTAAGTTATCACCGAGTAAAAAGAGACATCAAATATTATTTGTCTCAAATTTCTTTATTTACGGCATCATCCCTTGTTTTGGGGGTTTTGATTTTTTTCCTATTTCTACATTTTTTTGACAGTCCAAAAGAGCGAAAACTACTGCGTGAAAATTCTCGTTTAATTGCTCAATATGAAATTTTGAATCAAAAATTTGACCAAGTACAACTTGTTTTGGAAGATGTTCAACTGCGTGACGAAAACATTTATAGAATTATCTATCAGGCAGATTCCATTCCAAATGCCGTTAGATTAGCAGGTTTTGGTGGAGTAAACAGGTACGACTACCTTGAAAATTTAGACAACGCTGACTTAGTTGTCCATACTTCCAAAAAGTTAGATATTATTATGAATCAACTTTATGTCCAATCAAAATCTTTTGACGAAATAGCAAGTTTAGCGCAAAGACACGAAGAAATGTTGCGTTCTATTCCTGCAATACTGCCAATTGCTGGAAAGGATTGGCTAAGAAAGTCATCCGGCTTTGGTTGGCGCATCGACCCACATTACAAAACACAAAAAATGCACTATGGAATTGATTATCCTGCGCATCCAGGAACCAACGTTTTTACCACAGGAGATGGAGTTGTGGATGAAATAAAAGTCTCTTCTTGGGGTTTTGGAAAACATATTATAATTAATCACGGTTTCGGATATAAAACTATTTATGCGCACCTCACCGACTTTAACGTTTATCCAGGTCAAAAAGTTAAAAGGGGTGATATTATTGGTTTTGTTGGAAGTACAGGAAAATCAACATCTCCTCATTTGCATTACGAAGTACATGTCAAAGGCATACCCGTGAATCCTGAACATTACGTATTTATGGATATTACCGACCAACAATTTGAAGAGATGATTAAATTTTCTTCCATCAACAATCAAGCGTTTGATTGATAGAGTATAGAGTATAGAGTATAGAGTATAGAGTGTAGTGTATAGAGTATAGTGTGCAAGGTTTAGATATTATCTGACTACTGACAACTAAAAACTGATAACTAAAAAATATTTTTTACGAATTGAAAATACTTATTCACTCATTTACTTATTCACTCATTCACTAACAACTGAATACTAACTACTAACAACTGAATACTAACTACTGAATACTAAAATGTATGCCCTACAAAGAGCCAAAAATAGAAAAATTGTACTATACCATCGGCGAGGTCGCTGATATGTTTAAAGTAAAAACTTCTCTTATTCGTTTTTGGGAAAAAGAGTTCGATATTATAAAACCTCACAAAAACAAAAAAGGAAACCGACTATTTACTCCTCAGGATGTTGATAATTTTCATCTTATTTATCATCTTGTCAAAGAAAAAGGGTTGACATTAAAAGGTGCAGAAAAAAAATTAAAAGAAAATAAGGAAAATACCATACACAATTTTGAAGTAATAAAAAAATTACAAGAAATCAGGGAGTTATTGGTTGACTTTAAAGATAATCTTGTTCTTGTTGAGGATACAAGTTTAGAGTAATTTCAATGGCTGAGGTAAACTCATTACCATTACTGACCGTCAAAAAAATAGTATCTGCATATTTATGTTAGGTACATAGATAATAATTTTGTTTTAATTAGTGTCTTATTCTTACCTTATTAATGGAAATGTTGATTAGAGGAGAATAAATATTTTATAAAAAGAGGACATTTTGTCATTTCATTAATTCATTCTTTTGTGTAAGAGCTAAAATTTTGTAGAGATTTTAAAATTTAACCTTCTGGATGTCAAATAATTAGGTACTGCATATTGTGCACCTTGAATATCATTTACCCACGAATAAGAGATTGTATTATTTATATCGAAAAGATTAAAAATTTCGACACCTATCCAAAAATTTTTGAGGTATTTTCCGAAACCATTTGCTATTGTGCTGATTGACAATAAATCATAAGACATCCCCAAATCGACTCTCCTATATGCTCGACTTCTGAATGTAGAAAAATATCTTGGAGAATTTGGCGGTCCGTAAGGGAGTCCTGTTCCCCAAAAGAAACTTAGATGTGCTTTAAATTCGGGTAATGAAGGCAAATAATCTTGTAAAAACATTGAAAAATTAAATCTTTGGTCGGATGGTCGCGGAATATAACCGGGCGTTCCTTCTGTTTGAGGATTCAAATAAACATCGTTCCATAAATCTTCTTCGGTTTTCATTAAAGAAAGGGTAATCCACGATTCTTCGCCCGGAACTAATTCACCATTTAGTTTGAAATCTATACCTCTTGCGTATCCATGTCCGTCATTTTCACCACTATAGATAATCCTAACGTTGTCGACCTGATAAGAAATTAGATTGTCAAATTTCTTATAGTATACTTCAGTAGTGAACTTAAAAGGTCGCTCACTCCAAAAAAAGAAATAATCAATTCCCGAAACTATCTGGAGAGATTTTTGTGATTTAAGATTTTTATTTAAAGTACCATCTGGAAACCTATATTCTTTAACGAATGGGGGCTGATAATAATATCCTGCCGCAAGTCTGAGACGGTAATTATTTCCCTGCGGCGGAAGGTAAGTCATTAATATTCGGGGACTTATAATATATTCATCGTTAAATGTAGCATAACTACCTCTAATTCCGGCATCTATTATCAAACTGCTTGCACTGATACGGGTGGAAAATCTGTTTTTAACAAACGCTGACGTTCTATGGTTTTCAATAGTGTTTTGACCATATTTAAAGTAAGATAGCACAATTTTGTCGTGAGTTCTCGGAATTGAATAAAATGCAGAATCAATCATTTCCCATTCATGAATTTTATCTTTAAAATTTTCGTATTGATAAATTGTACCCCATTCGATATTTCCAATTCTTGTTTTATGAGATGCTTGCAAATTTGCACTTGCAACAGTTCCAAAAAGAGAATTACGTGCATGTTTTAGTCCTGTGCCGATTCCTTCTTCTGAATAATTATCTTCATTTTGAGATTCATCAGGGTCAAGTACTCCTTTGAGCCAATATTGACTAATAATATCATAAGACTCTTCTTCATAAGTTCGAAAAGCGGTAACTGTAATTTTATAATCATTTTTAGGAGATTGTTTGAAATTTGCTGAAAAAGCGCTATACCCAGTTTGAAAATTATCTTTTTCTTGACCTTCAAAATATATTTCGAGCAATTTCACTTCTGTTGCAGTTCCGAATGATGTAGATCTAATATGAGGTATAAAATGGTATTTGTTATCGGAGTAATAACCAAGAAGTTCAAAAGAAAGTTTTGGGGTTGCTTTATAAGTAAAAAAAGTTTGTATATCCGCAAAAACGGGTTGATATTCACCTTTTTCGTCTAATGTTCCCAGAAGGTATTTATTTGTTTTATAGCGAGTTCCAGCTATCCATGTAAATTTATTTTTCAGTGCCGTTCCTTCAATATGAGCGTTTGCGCCGAGCACACCAACTGAGGCACTTCCACCAATGTTTTCAGGTTTTTTGTACCTAATATCGAGTACAGAACTCATTTTGTCTCCATATCCTGCATCAAAGCCACCCGCAGAAAATTCAACAAATTCAACTAAATCGGGATTCACAAAACTCAACCCTTCCTGCTGCCCGCTATGTATCAGAAACGGACGATATATTTCTTGACCGTTTACATAAATCAAATTTTCATCAAAATTGCCTCCTCTAACTCTATATTGCGAACTTAATTCATTATTTCCCGAAACTCCTATTTGGGAACGAACTAATCCTTCAATATTATGACCCGACGCAGATGGTAATTGTCTCAAAAAATCGGGGTCAATGATATGAACGTGCATTGTTGATTTCCCTGTACTCGTTATTTCAACGGGATCCAAGGTTCTTTCCATGGGTGTCAATTTTATTAGAATAGGCTCTTTGGGTATTTCATTGATGATAAATGTTTCTTGTTTCCATTCTATGGCACTCGTTTTCAGTTCTATAGGGAAATTTTGAGGTAATAATATTGAAAAAACACCTCGTTCGTTAGTTACTGACCCTTTGCTTTCTTTTAAATATAAAATATGAACATCGCTAATTGGTTTACCATCAGATGTTTGGACAACACCTTTTAGTTCAAATTCAGGGTTTTGAGCATAAGATTTGCCAGAATAAAGGTTTGTAATAGAAACTATTAAAATAATCAGGCAAAATTTATTTTTCATTTATAAACATTTTTACGATAGGTATTTTTTGAAAAACGTAAATAATAATGAAATATTGCATTTTTGTTTCTTTTATAAAATTTATTTTGGGTGATACGCGGTTAAGACTGATTTTCGAATTTATTCATTTTAATAGTAATATGGTTTGAGGCCTTTTCATATTAATGGTAATTCGGTCGCATTCCTAAAAGAATGCATTCTTATGCTTTTAAATTATTTTCTACCAACCATCACATTCATTTCAATAAATTCTGTGCATCGCCTAATGGAATGTGGAGAGTAGAGGATAATAAAAATTTCATAAAATGGGGACATTTTGATTTCCTCAGAGGTCAGGTAATATAGAATTAAGTAAGAATAAGGTTTCATTGCACTGAAACAACCTCTGTGTATTCTCTGTGCAACTCTGTATAACCAAAAAAATAATTACGCAGAGTAACACAGAGACGCTGAGTAGACACGGAGAGTCATTGAGGGGTAAACATGCAGGTTTGCCCCTACTAACCACTAACCACTAATAATCATGTTCATTTTCCTTGCCGTTATTGTCTATCCAAAAAGATAAACCGTCTCGTTCAACAAATGCTACTTCGCCTCTGTATCTGCTGCCCCAGGTGTCTTGTTCTACACGGTCATACTTGTAGGGAATTACCAAATCATTTTTTCTGTTTATGAATCCCCATTTTCCGTTTCTTTTGACGGCTGCTAATCCTTTGCCTGTAAAATTGTTGTTGTCGTCGTAATCGCCTTTAAATACTCCGATGTCGTCGTACTCGGCGGGTACAATGATGTTGTTTCCGGGTTCGATCAATCCCCATTTTCCATTTATGCAAAATGCACGTTCTTTGTGTGTTCCCAGTTCGGGTAAATCATCATATTCTACTAATAAAGCCTCGGCGTTTGCAGAGTTAATGTCACGCCACTCTTCCAATGTCATATCGCTATTTGATATGATGTCGTAAATTTTGATTTCGTATTCAGGTGCGGTATAAACACGGAGCCAGAAACTTGTGGCAAAATGTCCTTCCATATTGCTTCCTGCTTTTACGACAAAAAAGGGTTGGTCGGCAGTTGGTCCGTCAACAATCATAATTGCGGCATTTGGAAACTGCATTTCGGGCATGGATAGAATATCTTTTGTGATGGTCTCTTCCATGCTCATATTAGCGTCATTCTCGCCGCCGCAATAAAAATTAATTTCATAGAACTCCTTATCTACAAATCCTTTAGGCAGCAATGGATAGACCTCGTCTAATGAGAATGAAATCACGTCTTGGTCTTTAAAATCGCTCAAATCGACAGTGCCATTAATGGTTGTTATTACAGCAAAATCATTATAAATAGCAACTTCAAATTCATATCCTTTATCTTTGTAACGGAAAGAGTTGCCATTTAATCGTGCTGTCCCCTGAATGTCTATCTTTATCCAGAACAAACCATTTATTTCGACTTGGACATGAAAATCTACCTCGTTTGCTTTTGCTGCTTGCATTAAACGGAGTGTTCTAATGTCCCATTCGCCGATTTGGTATCCGTAGGTGCGTCCGCTGGCAACAACAATTTGTTCGGGCAAAAAAGGTGTTTCTCTATCTTGGGGTACGCTGCGTGAAGTGCATAGTTCCAATTCGGGAAATAGCCAATTATAAAAGGCATCGTCGTATTTTTTTATTTCCTGTTCTACTTCGTGCGACAGTTTTTGCTTTATCAAATTCCAACTTCGATGCTCACTTGCAGCATTAGGCAGCGGACTCCAATTTGCTTCAAAAGAATTGCCTGTGATTTTGCCCGTAAACTTTCCATAAAGAGTACCGTCTTTCCTATCAAAGCCGGCACCGTACACATTGCCTTCTGTATCGATAATACCCGCAATAGGTACACTTGCGCGTTCCTGAAAGCCGGGGTCAATATATTCGCCGCGGAAGACATTCCCCCGCTGCGCCATGATGACTTCTTCGTACTCCTCGCCAATCCAATGATAATGACGAGTTTCGACCGAAGATTTGTTTTGACAAGCAACAGTTGCCAAAACGCCGATAATTACTATAAAAAAATTCTGTTTCATTTTAAAAATATTATTATTATTAAATTATTACTATTTTGTATGCAAAGGATTTAAAGGATTTGGTGGGTGGTTGAAAAACTTAACGTACTTTGAGGACTTAAAAATTTCAATTTTGTGTATTCCATTATAATTCCTAATTCTTTATTATTAATTCAAAAATCTGCTCTGTTTCATTTATTAAGTCGGATTGAACGTTTTCGTCGTCTAATGAAAGTAATTTGCCATTATCGCCTATTCCTCTAAAACAAAAACCCTCTTTAATATACCATCTACGTTCTTTAACTTGTCCACTGTTTTCTTTTTTCGTAGAGAAAACAAACGACAAATAGTGATTCAAAAAGTAATATTCGTAAGTGGTATTACTATTTTCGTTAGAACAAGAAACAACAATTTTTTCTAAACCATCATTTGAATAGAAATATTCGATATTTGCTCCTTCGAGGCTTCTGTCTCTGATGGTTTTTTTGTCTATCCATTTCCATTTTTCGATGGCGTTGATACGTTGAAAGTTAGGTCGGATAAAGTTTCTTACGAATAGTTCGGCGTTTGAATCATCTTCGATGGGAGTCCCGTAAGAGATATTTATTCCGCGTTTGTAAAGTTTGAAACCGTCATTTTTATTCCAATTCACTAACATTAAACATGTTGCGTTCATTGATAGCGATGCGGAAATCACTATACTGCCATCGTTCAAAATATTAAATTCGGAACGCCAATATTCGTTGGTGTCGTCAAATTCTTCTTTGTCGAACTCACGCGGTGAAGGAATAACGAAAGGGGTTTCAGTTTCCTTCAGTGCGCTTGTTTTTGGGTCAAAAGTAAAGCATTTCAGCCAAGGATGGAAACCATATACGGAACCATCAACATAACTGACAAAAACCAAATCTTTATCAGCGGTAGGTAACTCATACCAAAACATTTGCAACTTTCTGCGGTCATATTCGCTGTCATTGTTGGTATAGCGATAGAGGTAGTGTTTTAGGTCTATCTCTTTTTCGCTGTTGTTGTCGCTGGAATAGGTAATGTCGTATTTTTCGTTGATTTCAGGAACTTGTTCGGCAAGCATTTTGGCAATTGAATGGATGTCGATTGGCATTGTTGCTTTGTTCTGTGTTTTTGACTGTTGCTGTCCGCATGAAACCGTTAAAAATAGTACGGCTGCGATTGTTAACAGCAGGTTAAAACCAGCGGTTAATAAAAGGTCGTGCCTAAAGGCACTTTTTTTGTTAATTATCATTTTATTTATTTTATTTTTTTGCCTGCAAAGGACATAAAGGACTTTGAGGACTTAAACTTTTTGGTTAATTATTATTTTATTTATTTTATTTTGCCTGCATAGGAATTAAACTTAAAAATTGATTCAAATTGTTGGAATTTTGCCTAACTGTGGGTTGAAACCTACAGTTATAATCCGTTTTTACGTTTTAAGATTTCTATTTCTTTTCCTGAAATGTTTTGCTGTTCTCCTTTGTCGTATATTGTAAGTAGATAGATTTTTGAATGTTCTATATTTATCAACACGTTGCATGTAATAACCCGTGCTCCTCCTCTTTTTCCGTTACCCTTGGATGCAATTGCCATACGTACTTTACGGGCATTACTACCTAAAGAAGTGCCCGTTTCGGGATTTTTTAGCAACTTATTAAGTAGAATTTCATAATCATTATCTAATGAATGATATTTTTTTGAAAGTCGCTTAAAATTACTTTCAAAATCACTTGTAGTTATTATCGTGTTGTTCATTTTCCGTTACGTATTTCTTCAAGAAATTCTTGTGCAGTTTTTTCTTGTTTTTTGCCGTCAAGCATAAGGCGGACATCTTTAAATGCACTGTCTAATTGGCGATGAAGGTCGCTTTTATTAACTACCTCTTCGTATGTTAGTTCGCGTTTTGCACTCTTTTTAACAAAAGAAATAACGGCTTCATCTGCCGATTTTAATAAGGCTATAATGCTTTTTCCCAAAGGAAGTTGCTCGTTTATTTGTAGTTGATATGTTGTCATAATCTATGAAGTTTTACTTTTTAAATTTGGTCGCAAAAGTAGATTAAATTATTGAGAATTTCAAGCGCAAAAATGAAATTGATACTTTTTAACAAAAGGTTTAACCTTTCAGTCAAAATCCTCAGTCGTTATTATTTTGTAATTCATAAATCAGTTCGTCTAAGGTTTTTTCTCTTTTTTTGCCGTCAAGCATAAGGCGGACATCTTTAAATGCGCTGTCTAATTGGCGATGAAGGTCGCTTTTATTAACTACCTGTTCGTATGTTAGTTCGCTTTTTGCTTTTTTTTTAACAAAAGATATAACGGCTTCATCTGCCGATTTTAATAGGGCTATAATGCTTTTTCCCAAAGGAAGTTGCTCGTTTATTTGTACTTGATATGTTGTCATAGTCAATAAAGTTTTACTTTTTAAATTAGGGCGCAAAATTAGATGAAATATTTGAGAATTCCAAGCGAGTACAATGAAAAAATATTTTTTTTTCATAGGAAAGATAATAAAAAATTTTAGAAAAATATTTTTTAAAGCTGGTAATGGGGGTAAATATATTTTGCCAAAAAGGACATAAAGGATTTAAAGGAATTCAATGATCGCTAACTAATCACTAATTTCAACGCAAAGGCGCAAAGTTGAGGACGCAAGTGTCGCAAAAGGTTTGAATAGGAAACATTCTAACAGAATGCGTTTTTATGCTTTGAAATTATTTTCTACCAAGCGATACATGCATTCCTATAAATTCAATGCATCGCCTAATGGAATGCAAAAAACCAAATTGTAGGACATTTTGGTATCCGCCGCAAAAGTAATATTTTCCCATTTATCAACAAAAAAATTTTCTGAGGTCAGGAAATCTGAATTTACAATAATATAAATGATGTAATTAGTCACTCAATATCCTTTGGATAGTGCAGTTCAGGGAGTATAAGAATATGCTGTTTGGGGAGGTTTTCAAAGATATTGAGAGTTGAGGCAAAAGAACAAATCTGATAGCGCGTTGTTAGCGCATTTGACTGAAAAGGCAAATAGTTGCCGTTAGCTTAAGGTAAAAAATTAGTCGCAATGCTATTTGCAAAAGAGTGTAAAACATTGAACGAAAATGTAATTATTGCAGAAAAAATAGTAAATTTATAATTTTTGCACATTTTCACAACTCCGAACTTGAAAAAAAATAATTTTTTTTATTTGATATTCCAAAATTTAATCTACTTTTGCCCCCTCTAAATAAGAGAAAATATACTGAAAATATAGATATACAATACATTTCGAAAAATAATGAAGAAATATAATTTATGGAATAATTTATTCGGTTGGATATCATTTCTTATATCCGCCGTTGTTTATTTAATGACCATTGAACCGACAACAAGTTTTTGGGATTGTGGCGAGTTTATTGCTGCCTCATACAAATTATTGGTCGGCCACCCTCCGGGTGCGCCATTTTTTATGCTTGTGGGAAACTTTTTTACGCAATTTGCACCTGATGTTTATAAAGTTGCAATTATGGTAAATATTATGTCGGCTCTGTGTAGTGCATTTACAATTTTGTTTTTGTTTTGGACAATCACGCACCTTGCAAGAAAAATTGTAATAGGCAAAGAAACAGAATTTGAAGAGTGGAAAATTTATGCAGTAATGGCAGCAGGAATGGTTGGCGCACTAGCATATACTTTCAGCGACACATTTTGGTTTTCCGCCGTTGAAGGTGAAGTTTATGCAATGTCATCGCTTTTTACAGCACTCGTTTTTTGGGCAATACTGAAATGGGAAAATGTTGCTAATGAACCTTTTGCCAATAAGTGGTTAATTTTAATTGCTTATTTGATGGGACTTTCGATAGGTGTTCACTTGCTTAATCTACTTGCAATTCCCGCTATTGTGATGGTTTATTATTATAAAAATTTTGAAGTAACTACAAAAGGTGCCTTCAAAGCGCTTATTTTGTCCGCATTGATACTATTATTTGTACTTTATGGCATTATTCCGGGCGTTGTAAAAATAGCAACTTGGTTCGAACTATTATTTGTAAATAGTTTTCAACTTCCGTTCAATACGGGAGTCCTTATCTATGCTATTCTTTTGCTCGGAGGGCTTTCTTACGGAATTTATTATACTTACACAAAGAAAAAAGTGATTTTCAATACGATACTGACGGCAGTTGCGGTAATTATTCTCGGATATTCTTCTTTTGCACTTATAGTAATTCGTTCCGTTGCCAATCCAACCATGGATCAAAATTCGCCCGAAGATGTATTTACATTGATGTCATATCTTAATCGCGAGCAATATGGTGACCGTCCACTTTTTAGTGGTCAACATTTTAATTCTCCCATCGACAGAGAAGCAATGAGACGAGAAGATGCAAAAGGAAATGAAGGAACACCCACCTATATTCAAACACAAATTACAAATAAAAAAGGAAAACTTATTGACCATTATAAGATAGTTGATTATCGTCCAAAATATATTTTTAACTCTCGCACAACAACATTTTTCCCACGAATGTATAGTCGAGAAGATCGTCATATTCAGGAATATAAGTCTTGGGGTCAAATAAAAGGTCGCTCCGTTTCTGTAATTGGTGATTCGGGAAACATGCAAACTGTCCAAAAGCCTACTTTTATCGAAAATATGAGGTTTTTTATTGATTATCAGGTTCGTTACATGTATTTCAGATATTTTATGTGGAACTTTGCAGGACGGCAGAACGATATGCAAGGTTACGGCGAACCGCACAGAGGTAATTGGATTTCGGGCATCCCGCCCATTGATAATTTAATGTATGGCGACCAATCAAAACTCCCCGATATTTACAAAAATAACCCCGCACGAAATAAATATTATATGTTGCCGCTTTTGCTCGGAATTATTGGAATGTTATATCAGTCGAGCGCGGGAAAAACAGGAAAACAAGGTTTTTGGGTTGTGATGCTTCTCTTTTTCCTGACAGGATTAGCAATAGTAATATATCTAAATCAAACTCCGCTTCAGCCCCGTGAACGAGACTATGCTTACGCAGGCTCATTTTATGCCTTTGCGATATGGATTGGTCTGGGTGTCCTCGCTGTTGTTGAAGGGTTACGCAAAATTGTGTGCGGAAAAGTGGCAAGTTTCATCTCTTTTGTTATTTGTCTTATTCTTGTTCCTTGTATTATGTGCGCTGAAAATTGGGATGACCACGACCGTTCGCACCGATACATCGCGCGAGATATGGGTTATAATTATTTAGATATGGTCGACGAAAACGGCGTAATTTATACAAACGGCGATAATGATACATTCCCATTGTGGTACGCACAAGAAGTTGAAGGATTCCGTACAGACGTTAGAGTTTGTAACCTTTCTTATTTACAAACCGATTGGTACGTCGACCAAATGAAACGAAAATCATACAAATCAGACCCTTTGCCATACTCCTTAACCCACGACCAATATGTTACAGGAACACGTGATATAGTTTATATGTTCGATAGAATTGAAGGATACGTTGATTTAAAAGAGGCAATTAAATTTTTAGCAAGTGAAAACCCAAAAACAAAAAGTATACCCGGCTACATTGGACGTGTAGAACATTTGCCCGCTAAATCTTTTTATGTTAATGCCGATAGCGCTAAAATTATGCAAAACAATATGGTTAGCGAAAGATACGCTCATTTAATTGATTCGGTACTTAAATTTAGCCTCAATAAAGATGTTATTTTAAAGAACGAACTGATGGTGCTTGATTTATTGGCACAAAACGACTGGAACCGTACTGTTTATTTTGCCTCATCTGTCGGTTCAGAAAATTATACAGGTTTAGAACGACATTTTCAATTAGAAGGATTTGGTTATCAGATAGTTCCAATTAATAGTGGAGTGCAATATAATCGTTTCGGAATGAGTGAATATGGTCGAGTTGATGCCGATAAAATGTATTACAACGTTATGAATAAATATAGATTAGAAGGTTTTAACGACCCGCGCGTATATCTTGACGAAAATCATCTGCGAATGGCATATAATATAAGGAATAATATTACGCGTCTTGCAAGTACTCTTATCAGCGAAGGAAGACCCGAAATGGCTATTGAAGTACTCGATAAAGCAATGGAAAAAATTCCATCTCCACGCGTTCCTCATAACATTTTTTCTCTCTTTATTATTGATGCATATTACGAAGCCGGCGAATTTGAAAAAGGCGACGCAATAGCAGTGGAATTTGCCGAAATGGCTAAACAAGAACTTGACTTTTTTACTTCTTTGCGTCCACGATTAAGAGCTAACTCCTACAGCGAAATACAACGCTCTTTTGGAATTTATTTGGAAATATTAGAAACTTTGCAAAAATATGACCGCGAAGAATTATTAGATTCATTAGAAGAAGAAATTCAACAAGTATCTCAAAAAATGAACTTTTATGGGAGATAGCTTTTTTTAGTTTTCAGTTATCAGTTTTCAGTGTTATGTTGCCAAAAAAATGATTCTTTTTTCTTGTCATCCCTCCCGTTAAGGAATGCATCCTGTTTGAATCTGGCTACCTTATTTTCTAAAAAAATTTAAGAAATAGAACGCAGTGAATATAAAAACAAAATTTAAGATACGACCGCCGTGGATAATTAGGACGCTGTTTCCTTATACAATATGGTGTCCCACTTCTAATAAAAACACAAAACCCCATATATACCTAACTTTTGATGACGGTCCAACACCTGAAATCACTCCGTGGGTTATTGATTGCCTTAACCATTTTAATGCAAAAGCAACTTTTTTTTGCGTAGGAAATAACGTGATAAAGTATCCTGAAATTTTTCAACATGTAATAGATAGCGGCATGTCGGTTGGAAATCATTCATTCTCGCATATAAAAGCATATAAAACAAACAAAAAGAACTATTTTGCCGATATTGACAAATGCTGCGAAGTAGTGAAAAGCAATCTTTTTCGCCCCCCACACGGACAACTTTTTCCTTGGTGGATACCAATGTTAAAAAAACGTTTTTCTAAAATCGTCATGTGGGACATCCTATCTCTTGATTATGACAAAAATTTTTCACCCGATGAGGTTGTAAATATTGTAACAACACGAATTAGAAACGGTTCAATAATTGTTTTTCACGATTCAATAAAAGCTTTTGACCGACTAAAAATTGCTCTTCCAAAAGTATTGAAATATGCGGCTGAAAAAGGGTACGAGATGAGGGTAGTGATTAGTGGTTAGTGGTTAGTGGATAGTGATTAGTGAGTAATGAGATGTGAGTAGTGAGATGTGAGTATTGAGTATTGAGATGTGAGTATTGAGAATACATTGTAATGATTGTATTGATTGTATGTATTGTATGCCGTGCCCTTATGGTATTGATATTCCGGGTTTTTTGCTACACCACAACAAATTCAGAGTTCCTTACCTCATAAACGTTTTTTTGTTATTTTATAAGGAAAAATCTATTTTTGCTGATGAAACCAAAATGTAGGACATTTTGGTTTTTTGCATTCCATTAGGAATGTGGAAAACTGAGGTTGATAAATATTTCATAAAAAGGTGACATTTTGATTTCCTCGGAGGTCAGGTAATCTGAAATTAGTTAATGACGGGAACCTGCCCAAAAGTGATATAATATTTCCCCCCCCAAAAAACCTTAAATCCGTTCAATCCGTTTATATCCCAAACATGACAATCAGCAAAATCATTGAAAAATATTTTAATAATCACTACTGACCGATAAAAAAATAGTGTTATGTTAATTGTAAAATTGCATATTTTCAAATTCCTCATTTCACTACGTTTCATTCGGAATGACGAATTATACTTTGGGGTAGTTCAGGTTCCGCTGCGGCAGCGCCGCTGCGGAAACATGTCACTTTAAAGGAATGAAATGGTCATTCCGAGCGTAGCGAGGAATCTTGGTCTGCGTCATTATACACATAACTTTACAATAGTACCTTCCTATTATTGTAATGTACAGTTTGAATTAACACCCTTTATACCTTATTTTTACCTTATTTTTCCTACTAAACAACCTTAATAGATGATGAAATCCCCTACAATTAACCTTATTACCTTATTTATTAATATATTGAAAATAAGGTAATAAGGTCGGGTTGTTTGTTCATTTTTCTACTAAGGTGGTTAGTGAGCCATGTCGAACCATTGTTCTGTTAAAAAAATAAGGTATGAATAAGGTTATTTTTTGAAAAAGTTAAATTTTAATCATAAAATATTGAAATTCAACTATATAAAAATTTAATAAAAATTTAATCGGTTAATAGTGTTTAATAATATAAAACATTTTTATGAATATTTCGTTTAAAAAGTGATAAAAAAATAAATATTTGTAATATGAAAAAAGTTTTTATAATAGCCGCCAAAAGGACGGCAATAGGAAAATTTCTCGGCACGCTGACCGCGGTATCTCCCGCAGACTTGGCTGCCAATGTCATTAAAGACATTATTAAAACAACAAACATCGATGCCTCTTTAATCGATGAAGTAATTATTGGAAATATACTTTCTGCAGGTCAAAAACAAGGTATTGCCCGTCAAGCCTCAATCAAAGGCGGAATACCAAAAGAAGTTCCCGCTTATGGTATCAATATGATATGCGGAAGCGGAATGAAAACTATTATCACCGCTTATAACGAAATTATTGCTGATAACGCAAATCTAATTTTGGCAGGCGGAACAGAATCAATGTCTGGCTCGGCATTTTTAATCCCCGGAACTGTACGATTAGGCTTCAAAATGAACAATTTTGTTTCGTTAGACAGTATGGTTTACGACGGTTTGACAGACGCATTCAACGGCGAACACATGGGACTTACCGCCGAAAATATTGCCGAAAAATACAATATTTCCAGAGAAGAGCAAGATTCGTATGCGTTCCAATCACAACAAAAAGCAATTGCTGCTATTGATGCAGGCAAATTTAAAGACGAAATTGTTCCTTACGAAATCGTTAGCCGTAAAGAAACTATAGTTTTTGATACTGACGAGTTTCCAAACCGTACAACAAGTCCCGAAAAACTTGCAAAACTTTCACCGGCCTTCAAAAAAGACGGAACTGTTACTGCAGGAAACGCATCAGGAATTAATGACGGCGCATCGTTTGTGCTACTTGCCTCAGAAGAGATGGTGAAACAATTAGGAATTACCCCTCTTGTTGAAATTGTTGCAACTGGACAAGCAGGCGTTGACCCCAACTTTATGGGTATGGGACCCGTTCCTGCCATTGCAAAAGCATTGAATAAAGCCTCAATGAAACTATCTGATATGGAAATCATTGAACTAAATGAAGCCTTTGCTGCACAATCACTTGGAGTTATTAAACAACTATCAGAAGACCACAACGTTACTGAAAGTTGGATCAAAGAAAATTCCAACTTAAACGGCGGCGCAATTGCACTAGGTCATCCAATTGGTGCATCTGGCAATAGAATTGTTGTTTCATTAATACACGAAATGAAGCGTTCGGGTAAAAAAATAGGACTTGCATCGCTTTGTATCGGAGGCGGAATGGGAACAGCAATTATTTTTAAGAATGTGTGATACCCTTTAACAAAATGGTTGCCTGTTTTTAGTGAGTAAATGAATTAGCAGATATTAGATACTAGATTTTAGTTATCAGTTGTTAAATATCAGTCATCAATTAATTTATGCATTGCCATCCCGTTAGGCGATGCATTGAATTTCATGTGATTTTTGCCGAAAATTTGTCTTTCACCCAAAAAGACGGAATAAACATAGCTTTGGGCATTTGTTTGTATAAGATTCTCTCGGCAAATTTATTTGTGAAAAGATTCTATATTTCCTTTATAACCAACACTTTATCCTCATCCGAAATATTTTAACATTTATTTAAAATCTTTGTAATAATTATGTAACAATAGCCAACTACTTTTGTCGCATAAAAATTTTAAATTTTATTTATTTTTAAATTTCGTATGAAAAGTAACATTGTAAAAATTGGATTAATGATTGCCGCAGCGGCAATCTTATTGACGGGTTGTAAAGATAACGACCCAGACGAAGACGAAAAGCCAGGAGATGGCAACGAAGAACAGATTTTTTTCGGTCCTGACAACACACAGTTAGGGAACGGAAAAGCTGAATTTTTCATTCAAAATTCGGTTACCATTAAGAAAGGTGTTTACACGATGGTAGGCTGGATTTATGTAGTAGATGGAGTAACATTGACAATTGAGCCGGGTACCATTATTAAAGGAACCGACTACAATTGGGATGGAACGAAGGCAGCAAATGGCTCGTCGCTAATTATTCAGCGAGGTGCAAAGATTATTGCTGAAGGCACTCCCGAAGAACCCATTGTTTTTACCTCAGCGAAACCCAAAGGACAGCGTCAGGCAACTGATTGGGGAGGTATAATTATTTGTGGCAAAGCGCGTAACAATCAGGGAGAAATGCTTATTGAAGGCGGGGTACACGCATACCACGGAGGTGACATTGACAACGACAACTCTGGCATATTGAAGTATGTCCGCCTTGAATTTGGTGGTTATCCTTATGCTCTCGACACCGAAATTAATGGTCTTACACTTGGCTCAGTAGGAAGTGGCACAACAATTGAGTATGTGCAAGTATCTTATTGTGGAGACGATTCTTTTGAATGGTTCGGAGGAACCGTAAATGGCAAATATTTAATTGCCTATCACGGCTGGGACGACGATTTCGACACCGACAACGGTTTTTCAGGTAAACTACAGTTTTTGCTCGGTATTCGCGACCCAAAAATTGCTGACCAATCTAATTCAAACGGCTTTGAATCAGATGGAAACGCAGCGGGTACTGATGCAACTCCTTTAACTAAGTGCGTATTCAGTAACGTAACAATGGTTGGTCCGTTAGGACAAGACCCTAGTTTCCAAAACAACACCACTTATATCAACGGATATGGATGGGGGGACAAAACAGATTTACCATTTCCAATTCGTACGGGCATCTTTCAGTGTGCCATGCAAATACGGCGTCATTCGCACTTAAGTTGTTTCAATTCAGTGTTTGTGGGTTATCCTGTAGGAATAATGCTCTCAAATGATGGCAGAGGAGACACACAAGGCGCAGCAGCGGCAGATTTGTTGAAAGTGAAAAATGTTGTCTTTGCAGGTATGGGAATGACAGGCGCAGATGCCGACAAGAAAGTTCCCGCAGATTGGAGTGGCGACATTTCTAATGACTATTTTATGCAGGCAAAATTAAACAATCGAGTTTTTAGCACAATTGCTGAAATTGGTTTAAATCAGCCTAATAGTAAACAATCATCTTCAAATTATGGACCAAAATCAGGAAGTCCGCTTTTAAACGGTGGAGACTTCAATGACCCGTTCCTAAACGACCCATATTTTACGAAAGTAACTTATGTAGGTGCTTTTGCAAGCGATTCAGATGCAGATAATTGGACAAAAGGTTGGGCTAATTTTGACCCACAAAATACAGATTATTAACATACTAGAAGTTCATTTTTAAATTAATTAATTCATAGAAATTACAAAAATCCCCATGTAAATCAATGTGGGGATTTTTTTAATTTTTAAAAAGCATAGATTTTTTAACTATATGAAATACAAATTTTTGATTACACTTTTCTTACTTTTTGTTTCGCATATTTCATTTTCAAGTACAGGTGATATTCGTGGAACAGTCATCGAAAAAGCCACAGGTGAACCAATACCTGGCGCTACTATATTTCTTCGAACATCAAATACTGGAACAATAACCGATTTTGATGGAAATTACACATTAAAAGCATCAGAAGGCACTCACACTTTAAGAATCTCTTTTGTTTCGTATAACACTGTGGAACTGAACGATGTAATAGTAGAGGCAGACAAAACTACTACCGCAAATATTGCAATGGAATCATCAACCGTAGGGCTTGACGAAGTAGTTGTCTTGGGTATGCGCAGAATGAACACAGAAGTATCAATGATAAGTGCCGTCAGGCACGCAAATTTTGTTGCAAGCGGAGTATCGGCGCAGCAGATTTCGCGCACGCAAGACCGTGATGCGTCGGAAGTTATAAAACGTGTTCCGGGAGTTACGATTATCGACAATAGATTTATCATTGCACGAGGATTGTCGCAGCGCTACAACAATGTTTGGGTAAATAACAATGCCGTGCCCAGTTCCGAAGCAGAAACGCGGGCATTTTCATTCGATATGCTCCCAAGTGGACAAATTGAAAATTTAATGATTGTTAAATCTCCCGCCCCCGAACTGCCCGCCGATTTTTCGGGTGGTTTCGTTAAAGTGGCTACAAAAAGCAATTCAGACGAAAATATGCTGCAAGTAAGTTATGGTATAAATATCAATTCTGTTACGCATTTTAAAGATTTCAAATATTCAACGGGAAGTCCAACAGATTTTTTGGGCTTTGATAATGGTTTCCGAGATATGCAAAGCGTTGTGCCAAAGAATATTATCGATAGTCGAGACAGAGAATTGGTTTCTAAAGTTACCGCAAACGGTTTCAATAACGATTGGATTATTCATTCTAAGAAACCTATCGTTGACCACCGATTTTCAGTTATGTTAAATCGTTTTAAGAAAATGGATAATGGTATGCAAATGGGAGTTGTGGCAGCATTAAATCACAGTTACAGTTATCTTAATTTTCAAAATATGACCAATGCACGTTTTGGCGTATACAATAAAAGGGATGATGAACCCTTATATCTGTACAAATATGCAGATGACCAATATACAATTTCTGCAAAAACAGGAGGATTATTAAATTTAATTTGGACAATATCTAATAATCATAAGTTGGAATTTCGAAATATTTTCAACCAAAACGGTCGAGACAGATACACTTACAGAGATGGTTGGCAAAATATTAGCGCTAGATATGAACAACAAAAAGAAGAATATTTGTACACAAGCCGTTCTATTTATACGGGTCAGTTAGCAGGAAACCATTCATTGTCAGAAATATCAAAACTAGATTGGACACTTGGATATTCATATTCAAACAAAAATCAGCCCGACCGCAGACAAATTGACCGTGAAGAAGAAATTGACAAATTTATTATGAACAGTATTATACGAGATTTTATTCGTTTAGACGAAAATAGTTATTCGGGCGGAGTGAATTTTAATCAAGTTTTTTCTTTGGGAACGATCGCTCCTACGCTGAAAACGGGCGGTTATGCCGAATACAAAGAGCGACATTATGACACAAGATATTTTATATATTTTACAAATATGTTTAATTTACCTGCCGATTTTCGTTATAGAGACGTTGCAACCGAAATGATGCTTCCCGAATATTTTTCGGAAGATAAGTTTTTCATTTCAGACGCAAGCAGAAAAACAAATAATTATTCGGCTGAAAACCTGTTGTTGTGCGGATATGCAGGATTAAACGTACCACTCGGAAATTTCAACATTTATGCAGGGTTGAGATATGAAAACAATGATATGTCGCTTATAAATTACGTTACCCTTTCCACCGACGAAACTGAAACTTTTGATTATATTACTTCAGATTTTTTCCCATCCGTAAACGCAACTTATAACATCAATAAAACCAATTTAGTACGAATTGCCTACGGTAAATCCATCAACAGGCAAGAATTTCGGGAAGTAACTCCATCGGCATATTATGATTTCGAACTTTTTAGTTTTGTGCGTGGAAACAAAAATCTTAAACAAGCATATATTCAAAACTTTGATTTAAGGTACGAAATTTATCCCACAACAGGTGAAATGCTCTCTTTTGCACTATTTTACAAAAATTTTACCAATCCCATCGAGTGGACTTTTATAGATAGCGGCGGTACTTATACTTTTACTTTCGAAAATGCCGAACGTGCTGATAACTACGGCATTGAATTAGAAATAAGAAAAAGTCTGGATTTTATGGGAATGCCCAATTTTTTACTCTCATTTAACGGAGCACTCATTGACAGTGAAGTAAAATTTGGCGACAACAGTTTGGAACACGACCGTCCAATGCAGGGTCAGTCGCCATATATAGTCAATAGCGGACTTTTTTATCAACGTGAAAAACTTAACGTAGGTTTGATGTACAATATCATCGGAAAACGCATCGTCGGCATCGGTCGAAACGACAACAGTCAAGGCGGAAGCATCGACAATGACGTACCCGATATGTTTGAAATGCCACGACACGTTTTTGATATGTCAATAAGTTTTAAAATAGGGGCACGTATGGAATTAAGCGCCGGAATACGAGATATTTTAGCCTCACCCGTTGTATTTAAGCAGTTTCCAAAATATCGCAACGGCGGAAATATAATCCATTCCCGAGAACAGACGACTAGGGAGTATAAACCGGGACAAAATTTTTCGGTGTCGGTCAGGGTGAGTATTTGAGTACACTCCGAAAAGTGTTTTATTCAAAAAGAACACAAAGAATGCACAAAGAGTACAAGTTGATGTATGTTGATATTTAATGCTTTGTGACGGTTGTGATTTTTTTACACATTTGTTGTAGAATTCCGATTCTATTAAATTAAACCAAATACGTATACCCATACAACCCCGAACGATAATTCGACAAAAATTCTTTTCCTTCTTCGGCTGATATCCTTCCTTTTTTTACCGAACTTGTAACCCACGTTTCAACTGTTCGCACAAGTTTTTTGGGAGTGTATTGAACATATTCAAGCACGTCAGCAACTGTTTCACCGTCAATAACTTGTTCTATTTCATAACCATCTTTAGAAATGCTTACGTGAACGGCGTTTGTGTCTCCGAACAAATTGTGCAAATCACCGAGTATTTCCTGATATGCGCCTACTAAAAATACTCCGAGATAATATTTTTCTTTTGGTTTAAGCGAATGTACGGGGAGGTAGTGCGAAATATTTCGAGTTGAAATAAAATTATCGATTTTTCCGTCAGAATCACAAGTAATATCTTGCAGAGTTGCTGATTTTATTGGTTTTTCATCTAATCGATGAATGGGCATAATTGGAAAAATCTGGTCAATTGCCCATGAATCTGGCAGAGACTGAAATAGCGAAAAATTACAGAAATATTTATCTGCCAATAATTTAGAAAGAGTTCTAAATTCGTCTGGGGTATGTTTCAAAGTGTTAGCCATCTGTTGAATATCTTTGGATAACGACCAAAAAAGTCTCTCAACTCGGGCTCGTGTAACGAGGTCTAACATTCCGAGGCTGTAACGGTCTAAGGCTTCTTCGCGGATTTGCAAGGCATCGTGCCATGTTTCTATCATTCGTGGAAGAGTAAGTTTGTCCCAAAGTTCGTAAAGATCTTTAACTAATTCGTGGTCATCGGCTAAAAGTCCTTCCTCTTCGTCCCACATTGGATGATTTGTAGCTTCTAAAACTTCAAAAATAAGAGCCGAATGGTGTGCCGTAAGTGAACGACCCGATTCGGTAATAATATTCGGGTGAGAAATACTGTTTTTGTCAGCGGCATCAACAAAAGAATAGACTGAGTCGTTAACATATTCCTGAATTGTGTAATTAATGCTACTTTCGCTGATAGATGAGCGTGTTCCGTCATAATCTACTCCCAGCCCGCCGCCGATATCAACAAAATCAACATTGAAACCGAGTTGGTGCAACTGAACATAAAATTGTGCTGCTTCGCGCAACGCATTTTTTATACGTCTAATTTTTGTTATCTGACTTCCGATGTGAAAATGAATTAATCTAAGGCACTCGGTCATATCTTTACGTTTAAGGAAATCAAGTGCATCTAATAATTCGCTGGACGTAAGTCCAAACTTACTACTGTCGCCGCCGGAGTCTTCCCATTTGCCACTTCCCGTACTTGCCAATTTAATACGAATTCCTATATTTGGACTAATTTTCAAACGTTTAGCAACAGTTGCAATTAATTTCAGTTCGTTCAATTTTTCGACGACAATAAAAATTCTTTTCCCCATTTTTTGAGCAAGTAGGGCAAGTTCGATGTAATCTTCGTCTTTGTATCCATTGCAAATAATGAGGGAATCGCTGTCGGGGTCTATGGCTATAACAGCGTGTAGTTCGGGTTTTGAGCCGGCTTCAAGTCCAATGTTAAACTTTTTACCGTGTTCAATAATTTCTTCTACAACGTGCCGCGTCTGATTGACTTTTATCGGATAAATGATAAAGTTTTGTTTCTGATATTTGTACTCTTCGGCGGCAATTTTGAAACAATTTGAAATAGTTTCAATTCGGTCGTCTATAATATCAGGGAAACGGAGCAAAACAGGATTGGGGATGTCACGCACTGTCAGTTCGTCCATTAATTCCATTAAATCAACTTCTGTTCCGTTTTTTTTGGGTTTCACTACAATATTTCCTTTGTTGTTGATAGCAAAATAGTTACCACCCCAACCGTAAATATTGTATAACTCTTCTGAATCTTCAATTCGCCATTTTCTCATGATATCTTATTTTTTCAGATTAAAATAGTAAAAATCAAACAAATAGGATGACATTTGTTATTAATTTGCGGCGCAAAAATAATATTTTTATTTAAAAAATTTCTCTTAATTAATTTAAAAAGTTTCAAAAAGAAAAAAATTGATTATTTTTGCACAAAATTTTTGATAAATACTAACTAATAAAAAAAGAGTAGAAATTATGATGGAATTAATTCAGAAGATATTTGAAAGCCCTGCGGGCTCTTTTTCATTTGTGTTAGCGTTGATGTTTTTATCGGGCTGGCTCATTTATTATGTAACAAAAGCCGTAACAAAAATTACGGTAGAGCATGGTCAATTTAGCAAACGTATGGATAAAACGGAGTCTGAAATTGAACAAATAAAAACGGATATTGCCAAGATAAAAGGGCTTTTAGTCGTACGATATGAAAGTCCACTGTCCAAAAAGAAAAGTCCAGAAACACTGACAGATGAGGGCAAAAAATTAGTATCCGACCATAATCTCGATGTTTTTGTCAATAACAATTGGAGTAAAATAACATCGTTTTTAAAAATGATGGACTTAACTAATCCTTATGATATTCCGGAGTTTTGCCGAACATCTTCTTTTTTAGACACTTCAAATCAAACCAACACTAAATTTTACTCAAAAGAAGATGTCGATAAATTGAAAACAATCGCATTTCAAACGGGTTATCCTCTCGTTTTGGTTACACATGTTATGGGCATTCTTATTCGTGACCGTTATTTTGAAGAAAACGGCATAAAATCAGAGTAATTTTTTTCCTCAAATATTTAGTTTCGTATCCATTCGCCCCTCATTAACAACCTATAAAAAGTTATTGGTTCCTTTTTTTACCTCACAATATTTTCCGCAGAATGCAACGCCGTATTTTATTATTTCCGTGTAATTATCTGAAATAAGTTCGTATGAGTATTTGTTATCTTCTATTTGTTTTAGTGCGGCATCACATTCTTTTTTCAGGTATTTCTCTTTTTTTGCCCACTTCAACTCAATAATTACGGCTTTGTTGCGGCGTGTGGCTTGTTTAAGAACTATATCGCAGCGTCCGAGACCTGTTTCGCGGTTGGATGTTAGGGTGTAGTGTTGCAGTCTGCCGAGAATACCGACAATGAGACCGTGATAAAAATCTTCTTTACCGTCAAAATAACTAATGCAGTCTCCAAGCAAGTTATTTAATTCATCTTGGACGATTTGGGCGTTACCATTCAATAGTGCATCGAAAAACAGGCTAAAATCTTTTACTTCGACTTTTTCGTCGAACCAGTCCTGAATTTTGGTAACGTATATATATCGCACTTCTCGGTTAGGAATAGCCAAATCTAAAATTAATTTACCATCTTTGTCTTGACGCTCTATCCCCACTTTTTTAAGATAGCCTGTAAAAAACAAAAAGTTCCAAAAATTATCAATTTTTTTATCTATTTCATCGTAGGTAACGTCTTCATGGATTTTTTTTGAAATTATCCCGCCTGACATTAATTTTTCAAGGTCTTTCCTTACATCTGTGTTAGATTTTTCCAACAATCTTTTTACAATATCATTGCTGCTTGTGTTTGCCCAGTATGGTTTGGGGTCGCGTTCTGGATTTTCAACAACTCTGCTTAAACAATTAATAACACTCCACGGATTATAAACCTCTTTTCTTCCGAATAGATAGCCATCATACCAATCTTTTATGATATTTCTCTTGTTTTCAAGGTTATAATGTTTGAGCATAGCATCCACTTCGTTTTGTGTAAAGCCAAAATACTCATCGTACCTATCTTCAAGAATTGAAATAACATCAAGATTATTTAATCCTGTGAATATGCTTTCTTTTGAAATTCGCAAACAGCCTGTCATTACTGCGAGCTGAAGATGTTCGTTGCTTTTTAGCGCCTCACCCATTAGCGAACGGATAAAATCGACCATATCCTCATAGAAACCACGCTGCCAAGAGTTTTCAAGCGGTACATCGTATTCGTCTATCAATATTATTGCTTTTCTGCCATGATAGATTTCCAAACATTTAGACAAAAATTTTATAGACGAAGAGTAATCCTCTTCATTGCCATTGCCGGACACCAACTTTTGAAACAGTAACTTATCGTCCTCATCTATTTTTTCGAACACGTAACGATGTCGCTTAAACTCTTCAATGATTTCGTACCTCAACTTATAATAAGATTTTTCAAACGTTTTAAGTTTTGCCTCCTTTAAACTCAAGAATATCACCGGATATTTGCCTTGGTGCTCCATATACTCCTCACCGGCGGTTTCTATTTTCAGCCCGTTAAAGAGTGCCCGCTTATCTTTGCCGTTCAAAGGAGCAGTATCTTCAAAGAAACATTTGAGCATAGTTTGGTTGAGAGTTTTGCCGAAACGACGAGGACGAGTGCAAAGTGTAAACTTTGAACCCTTGTCTAAAATATCCCTTATAAATAAGGTCTTATCTACATAGTAATAGTTTTCCTCTATCATTGAGGCAAAAAATTCTATGCCGATTGGTAATTTTTTTTTCTTTTTAGCTAACATTTTGATTGAAAATTTTTACGCAAAAATAAGACTTTTCTGTTTATTTACAAAAAATAATTTCACAAATAATCTTTTTTCTTGACATTATTGAAAAAATAATTCCAGAATTCCTGACCTCATAAACTTTTTTGTGTTATTTTATGAGGAAATAATATTGCTGATGAGGAAACCAAAATGTCCTACTTTATGGTTTTTTGAAAGGCAATTCGGTCGCATTCATGATGGAATGTGAAAAACATAGGACATTTTTATTGCCCATAAGGTCACGTAATCTGAGGCTATAACAAAGAACCTGATGCAATTTTTTTATGTAAATCAGTGATTGCTTTTTGATGAAAGATTGGATAAAGTTTTTTGTCGCGAAATTTTGAACCACTTTTATAAAAGGTATCGTGAATAATTTCTGTTTCGTTGTCGCTGATAGGAATTAAGCGCAGAATTTGTTTTCCAATAGATTTATTTTGTTCAATATAAGTAAATTCAATAACTTTTTCGTATGGGTCAATTTTGGTTGTAATTAAAGCGGCGGCAATATTAACCGTTGGAATAATTAATAAGTTTAAAAAATAAATTTGATTAATTTCGAGCGTATCAAATTGTTGGTCAGTATGATAGAATATGTTATCTGAATTTTTGTTGTATATAAATGACAACCCAATAGTTTTTCCCTTCCACAGTTGTGAAGGAGAAGAATAGATGCATGTGTTCCAAACTCTATCAATAGGCGCATTTATAGCAAAAGAAGCATTATGAAAAAAGAAAGTACTCATATCAGTGCTATCGTTTATTGATGGCTGTATTTCATAAAAATATCTTGAATCTAATTTTTTAATGTATTTAATAACTTTTTTATATTCCAACTTCTCTTTATTTACGCTTGATAAAGACATTTGAGCCGTCGAAAGCGTGTTAACGAAAAGATAAAGTACAAAAGATAAAATTAGTTTTGCTTTTTTTGTGCGTATTTTGTTAAATATTTGATTTTTACTGAATTTCATTATATAAAAAATTTTTGCATTGAAAATATCTTTTTTTACCTACTAATATCACAATGTCTCGTATCTTTGATATTCTTTTTAAAAAGGGGGGAGTTGAAAATTTCCTATTTCTATGCTTGAAAACCGCAATTTCCCCTTATTTTTCAAAGCTCCCTCAATATACCATTTCAAGTTCCAATTGTTTTTCTATTGGAACTTTATGGGTTTCGTGATTGTGTTTGCCAAAACTTGATATATCGAAATTACACACAAGAGCCTCAACGACTTCTCTTCGATTTTCAATATTTCCGCCATTATGATAAAAATGGTCTTTTGTCAGAATATTAAAATTACTCCAATATTTTTTAATCATTTCATTTTCACGCCAATCATTGTGGTGCCAAGTGGAAAGAATAAATTTTGCTTTGGTTTCGCTTAATAAATGAAATAAGTTTTTTTCGTCTTCTTCTGTCCATCCGTTATAATAATCAACGTAGCGACCAAAATAAGGCGGGTCGCAATAAATAATATCGTTTTCGGTAGCCAAAGGAATGATTTCAGAGAAAGTATTATTATGGAATTGCCATTCGGGTTCGGGCTGAACAATTTGAGAAACAGCAATTAATTGATTGATTATTTTTGTGATATAAGCCTGAGCAAAACGTTCTGGTTTTTTGCAAAACGGAATATTCCAATTCCCTTTTCTACCGAAACGCATCATTCCATTAAAACCTGCCCTCGAAAGAAAAATAAAATCATAAGGAGAATATTCGCCACTATTAAAACGAGTGCGAACCTTTAGATAATGAGCATAACCATTGTCTTCTGACGTTTTCAACTTTTCACCTTCTTCTTGAAGATATTTTTTCATGGAAAGAGGTGTGATTTCCTTATTTTGAACTGATTTGTAAAAATTTATTATGTGTGGGTTTGTATCATTCAATATTGCTTTTTTATATCCTGAATTAAAAGCCACAACTCCTGTTCCCAAAAAAGGCTCAACCCACCGTCCGTTAACCCTTGGGGCAATTTCTTTAATCCAAGGTACAAGTTTGGTTTTTATGCCCTGACTTTTGATTGGTGGAACTTTTACTTTCATCTCGCTATTTTTTTCAATAAATCTGTTCTACCTTTAAATTCCAAAAAATCACGAATAGATGTAATTTTCTGTGTTTTGCCATTTTTTAACATCGTAGCATATCCGTAGTTTATCCAATATTCGTCAAACCATTTTTCTCCAAGATTGCTAAAAATTCCGTTTTCGTTTTTTAAATCTTCAAAATTAAGCGTACATCCAATATTTGCTGTATTGCCCGAACCTTGCTTGTCGCTTGCTATTTTCCATTTTTCGGCTACAAAGAAATCAAAATCTTGAATTACAGAGACAATGGATTTTAAATTACTTATGTTGGAAATTTCTTTTTCAGAAGTTTCATTTCGTGTGTAAATTATTCCCAAACAATAATGTCCTAAATACTGATTGTAAGGAAATTGTATGTTTTTTTGCTTATCGCGTTCCTTAAAATACGAGCCGTGACTGCCCAAAGTAAAACTTGCAATTCCGCTTTTTTTGCGATAAGTGGTTTTCAAATCTACAGCAAACTTTACTTTTTCGTCACTCTTTTTTACGAAAGTCAAATCGGGATAGTAATTTTGGTGCTCAGTTAAAATTATGTTATAACCTATTTGTTCGGCAAACTGAATAATTTTAGGAAAAATGTGGATTTCAAGTATTTTTGAAATAATTTTTGTGTCAGACGAAATCGTGTAAATATTTTTATACACATCAATAAAACCTTTTACAGACCATTCCCCATTGTCTGTTGAAATGTGCTGTTGCAATTTTTCAGTAAAAACAATTAGTGCTTTTTTGAAGTTTGATTTATATTGCATCTTTGTCAAATTGTCTATTCTTTTAATATGTAATTTCAGGGTGCAAAAGTACAACATTTTTTTTATTTTTCTTTAGTATTTAAAAAATAATTTTCAGTTTTTTTTTCATACGATTGCGCTATCAGCAAAAGGGACACAACTCCCTACTTGGTCCCACCATAAAAATAAGGTTGTTAAGATACATAATCGCGACAGTCAAGTTTGTGTCAAGTTAGTAATTCTGAAAATATTCTACAAAAATCCGAGTAAATCCGAGTAAAATCCCCGCAATCCGCGTAATCCGTCGTATCCGCGTATCCTTTATCTTGCATTTTCTCAGCCTTAAAAAATTTTTTCATAGCAATTCGCTTGTTATTCCAAAAATTTCATCTACTTTTGCACCCCGAAATTTTATCAATTTTTAACATTTAAATAAAGATGGGATTAAACATTATTGTTTTAGCAAAGCAGGTTCCAGACACTCGAAATGTTGGAAAGGATGCAATGAAAGAAGATGGCACCGTCAATCGTGCCGCATTGCCCGCTATTTTCAATCCAGAGGATTTGAACGCATTAGAACAAGCTTTAAGGCTAAAAGAGAAGTACTTAGGAAGTACTATTACATTATTGACAATGGGTCCGCCGCGGGCTGCCGAAATTATTCGCGAAGGATTGTATCGCGGCATCGACAAAGGCTATTTATTGACAGACCGCGCATTTGCCGGGTCAGACACTTTGGCGACTTCTTATGCCATTGCATGCGCTATCCGCAAAATTAAAGATTATGACCTTATAATAGCGGGTAGACAAGCAATTGACGGAGATACGGCTCAAGTTGGACCGCAGGTCGCTGAAAAACTTCACTTACCACAAATAACATACGCCGAAGAAGTTTTCTCAGCAGAAAAAGGAAAAATTACCGTAAAAAGACGCTTAGAACGAGGCGTAGAAACTGTTGAAGCACCGTTGCCATGCGTTATTACAGTTAATGGTTCAGCGCCCGAATGTCGTCCAAGAGCATCAAAATTACTTATGAAGTACAAACATGCCCGTACAGAAACCGAACGCAAAGAACAGCCAAGTTGTTACGACAATTTGACTTCGCAACGACCATACCTCAATATTTCCGAATGGAGCGTCAACGACATCGAAACTGACCATAAATGGTTAGGACTCAACGGCTCACCTACCAAAGTGAAATTTATCGAAAGCGTGGTTTTTCAAGCAAAAGAATCTAAAAAACTATCCGACAACGACAATGAAATTGAAGATTTGATTAAAGAACTTATTTCAAATCATACCATCGGATAAAGGTTCTGATTTTCAATTATTAATATATTTATTATCAAACAAAATTAATTGAATTTAAAATAGAAAATGAACAATATATTTGTTATATGCGAAACAGATGAGGGAAAAATTGCCGACGTAAGTCTTGAGTTACTTACAAAAGGTCGAACCCTCGCTAATAAAGTGAACTGCAAATTAGAAGCAGTTGTGCTTGGACATAATTTAAAAGGTATTGAAACAGAAATCTTTCCTTATGGGGTTGATATTCTGCATATTGGTGATGATATCCGTCTTGCTCCTTATTCCACCTTACCTCATGCAGCAGTTATAAACGGTTTATTTACAGAACATAAACCTCAAATTGCACTTCTGGGAGCAACTACAATGGGTCGAGACCTCGGACCAAGAGTATCATCTGCATTAATTAGCGGACTAACAGCCGATTGCACCGCATTGGAAATTGGCGACCACGAAGATAAAAAAGCAGGTAAAACATACCAAAACCTCCTTTATCAAATACGACCCGCTTTTGGAGGAAATATCGTGGCTACAATCATCAACCCCGATTGCCGCCCTCAAATGGCTACAGTCCGAGAAGGAGTGATGAAAAAAGAGATTTTCAACCAAACTCACAAAGGGGAAATATTTTTTATTGACATAAATAAATACCTTAAACCCGAAGATTTAGTTGTAAAAATTATCGAACGACAAATCGAAAAAAGTCGTGTGAACATAAAGAATGCACCAATAATTATTTCTGGTGGTTATGGAATGGGTTCAAAAGAAAATTTTCAGCTTCTTTATGATTTTGCGGAAGCAATTGGTGGTGAAGTTGGTGCCTCGCGTGCAGCAGTTGACGCTGGATTCGCACCACACGAAAGACAAGTAGGGCAAACAGGAGTTACGGTGAGACCTAAACTCTATATTGCATGCGGAATATCTGGACAAATACAGCATACAGCAGGAATGGGTGAATCATCGATGATTATTGCTATCAACAATGACAAAAACGCACCCATCAACGCTATTGCAGACTTTGTGATTACTGGGGACGTGATGAGTATAATCCCCAAAATGATTAAATTTTATAAAAAAAACAGCAAATAAATATTTAAAATGGCTAATTTTTTTAGGGATAATCCCGATTTATTATTTCATCTACAGCATCCTTTGATGCAGAAAATTGTAGAACTTAAAGAGAGAAACTTTGCTGATAAAGCACAGTTTGATTACGCTCCCATTGATTTTAATGATGCAATGGACAGCTACGAAAAAGTATTAGAAGTCATCGGTGAAATTTGCGGTGATATTATAGCTCCTAATGCAGAAAATGTTGATAATGAAGGAGTTCAAATTGTAAATAATGAAGTTGTTTATGCCAAAGGAACGCAAGAAAATATTGACGCATTAGTTAAAGCGGGGCTTATGGGTATTACACTCCCCCGAAAATATGAAGGACTTAATTTTGCTCTTGTTCCATATATAATGGCTGCCGACATCGTTTCGCGCGCTGACGCTGGTTTTGTAAATATTTGGGGACTACAAGATTGCGCCGAAACCATCAACGAATTTGGTGATGACGACCAAAAAGAACGTTTCCTCAAACGTATTTCAAACGGCGAAACAGCAGCAATGGCGCTTACCGAACCTGACGCTGGATCAGACCTCCAAGCAGTTCAACTGAAAGCATCATTCAACGAAACCGAAAATAAATGGTACCTGAACGGCGTTAAACGTTTCATTACCAATGGCGATGGACATATTTCGTTGGTTTTAGCACGCAGCGAAGAAGGAACATCTGACGGACGTGGCTTGTCAATGTTTATTTATGACCGAGCCAATAAAGCAGTTACAATTCGTCGCACTGAAAACAAACATGGCATCAAAGGATCACCTACTTGTGAAATAGTCTTTAAAGATGCGCCCGCCGAGTTAGTTGGTACTCGCAGAATGGGACTAATAAAATATGTGATGGCATTGATGAACGGTGCAAGACTTGGAATTGGCGCACAATCTGTCGGTATCAGTGAAGCGGCATATCGAGAAGCAATTGTATATGCAAAAGAACGTAAACAATTCGGAAAACCAATTATTCAGTTCCCCGCAGTTTATGAGATGATTGCACGTATTAAAGCTAAACTCGATGCCTCAAGAAGTTTACTCTACGAAACTTGCAGAACAGTTGATATTTATAAGACTTATATGCACATCAGCGAGGAGCGTTCTTTGACCAACGAAGAGAAAGCAGAAATGAAATATTTTCAGAAACAAGCGGACTTTTTTACGCCTCTTTTGAAAGGAATGGCAAGTGAATATTGTAATCAAAATGCTTATGATTCACTGCAAATTCACGGTGGTAGCGGATTTATGAAAGATTACCCCATTGAAAGAATATACCGTGACGCACGTATTACTTCTATTTATGAAGGAACAACGCAGTTACAAGTCGTTGCGGCAATTAGAGGAGTTACTACTGACGCATTCCTTAATAAAATACGCGAATACGAAGAAATTCCTTTGAAAGATGAACTTATTCCTTATAATAATATTCTAAAAGGAATGACCGAAGAGTATGCAAAAACTGTTAAATTAGTTTTAGAAACAAAAGATAACGAATATCTCGATTTTCATGCGCGGAGATTAGTTGAAATGGCTGGTCATATAATTATGGGATACTTGTTATTATTTGATACTGAACGAGATGAACGGTTTTTGGCATCCGCAGATGTATATATTAAGATGGTAAAAGCAGAAAATATTGCACGTGCGGAATATATTTCCAACTCATCAATTGATGATTTAAAGTTTTTTAGATAATACCCTCCAAAAAGTCATTTTTCTTTACCACAAAGGTCACAAAGTGATTTCACAAAGTACACAAAGGGTTAAATATCAACTTGTGCACTTCGTGTATTCTTTGTGCACTTTGTGGTAGAGAACACTTTTCTGAGTGGCTATTAAATAAGATTTTGTCAATCTAATAAATTGACATACAAATCTATCCACACAGGAAGATGGTCGCTGAAACCTCCTGTATATTTGAAACCGTAATAAGTTCTGAACAATCTTTGTCCGCCGTAAACGGGGTCTGATTCAAATAAAAAAGGGAGTGAAACAATTCTTTGTACAGGTTTATTAATCCTAATGTTTGCTGTGTCGTTCAATAATGCTCTCGAAACTATCATTTGGTCAAATATTGACCACGTATGCTGATATTTTATTGTTCCTTGTGCGCCCTCTGCATGTAGCGCAAGATTAACAAACTTTAATGTATCATCTTTTTTGCCCGCACCCAAAATTTTTGACATAACATACGAATCGGGGTCATCGTTGAAATCACCCATTAAAATTATTTTAGGATTGTTGAGGTGCATCATAAGTGAATCGCAAATAGATTTAGCCACTTTTGCAGCATCTATTCGTCTTGGTTCGGATGCCAAAGTCCCTCCCCATCTCGAGGGCCAATGATTGACAAGAATATGCAACGTATCTCTTTGAAACAATGTTCCTTTTACGTATAAAATATCTCTTGTGGGACGCTCTTCTTTTCCGAGAACAACTTCAAAAGGTCGCGATTCGATAACATTAAAACAATCTCTTTTGTATAGCATTGCAGCGTCAATACCTCTGTTATCGGGCGAATCGTAATGAATATACCTATAACCAAGTCCGTAGAGACCTGTTTCTCGCAATAATGCGTTCAAAACCCACGCATTTTCAACTTCGCAAAGTCCAATAATTACAGGCGGATTCCAGCCTCCCGCATTTAAAATAACACGATTGAAATTGGTAAATTTTTCTTTCATACGCTTGTATGTCCACCGTCTGCTGCCGCTAGGAAGAAATTCCTCATCATTTTTTAAACTATCTTTATAGACATCGAAAAGATTTTCAACGTTATAAAACATAATCCCAACAATAGTGTCCTTTTGAGAATGTTTATTTTCAGTTGAACTTGGTGCAATTTTATACGAAAAGAAAATAATAGCGAAAAAAATGATTGATAACCAATAGAGAGGAAGTTTGAAATTAAAACAAGATTTGTCTTGCCGACATTCTTTAGGTTGTTTGCCAATGTTTTTGAATGAGTTACGCATAATATTTAGTTAAATTTAAAAATACAAAAATAGATATTATTTTGGACTACGCAAAAAAGATTCAGTTTTTAATCGTTGAAGATAAGCGGAAAAACTGATTAGACTGATTTTCGCAGATTTTATATTGAATCAATCACCCCAATCTCCTCCTCACTTCGCCCATACAATTCATAAACCAACCTGACAATAGCCTCATAATCTTTGTTTTTTAATAAAGTTTCCATTTGAAGTTCTATTTCGGGAGTTGGAATTGGAATTTTGAGATTTTTTACATTGTCTGCATTTCCTGCATCACCACCCACTGCATCACCAACAATTATGTTTAAAAGCCATTTAAAAATTTTTTTAGTTGGATTTTTAGCAACTAATTTCAGTTCCTAAGGTTGTGCTTTAAACAATAAGGTAAAAAGAATGCCTTTGACTAACTCATTACTCGATACCCAAATCTCACTACTTGATACCCAAATCTCACTACTTTATACCCAAATCTCACTACTTGATACCCAAATCTCACTACTTTATACTCATATCTCACTACTTTATACTCATATCCCACTACTTTATACTCAAATCTCATTACTTAATACTCAATTATCCCACTACTTAATACTCAAATCTCACTACTTTATACTCAAATCTCATTACTTAATACTCAAATCTCATTACTTGATACTCAAATCTCACTACTTGATACAAAAAGGTACTCATATCTCACTACTTTGACAAATCAGCAACAAAAGCTCCATCATTTTTTACATTATGGATATGTAAATTGCTGTTTTCTAAATCTTTAATCCATCTTGAAATTATCCATCGTGGACAATTTGAAGCAAATACTATTGTTTTGCAATTAAGTTTTTCTATTGTTGTTTTGGGGTCTAAATTTATTTTGCCGTAAATTATAAGAATATCAATGGAATTCTCAAATTCATTGAGTATAATTTTTTTTGTGCCACCGCTTAAAAGCAAAATATTTGTGTTGTTGATGGTTTTAAGGAATGCAGATGGATAGTCGGATGTCAATGTATCACACAAAATAATATGATTTTCGGTGCGAATAACATTTTTGAGATTGTGTCCATAAGAGGCAAAATTTCGGTTTTTGTCACTCAATCCTTCTGATGAGAATGAGGTACATATTCCATTGGTTGTCAATTCAATCAAAGCATTATTCCCTGTGTTAAAAACAACAATCCTATCTTTTATTTTGGTAAAGAATTGTATATTTATTATCAAAATAGCGAAAATGGTAGCAACCAAAAATCTGATTAATCTTTTACTTGTAACAAAATCAAACATTTTACAGCCAATAATTATCATAAAATAGAGGAAAATCATCAAAGGAATTGATACCCAGATACCTTCGATATAAGAGTAGGGTAGGGCATCGATATATGTTACAAATCGTTCCATAAAAATTAGCATCAAATTAAGGATATATGCAATAATATCTGATAAAAGAGGTATCCACGACAATACGAGTAGAGATAAACCTGTTATAATAATTGGCGCGACAATAGGTAGAACACAAATATTTGTAATTAAAAAATAGATTGGAAATGCACCGAATAAATATAGCATAATCGGTAGGATACCGAGTTGTGCAGCAAATGAAACCGAAATTATTGTCCATATTTTTCTTAAAAGCCAGATTGGTGCTTTTAAAGATTTTTTGATAATTACATTTTCATTTAAAATATTGTAATTCAGAATGTTTTCGAAATGTTCGGTAAATGCAACAATACCTGCAACCGCTAAATGACTAAGCCAAAATCCTACATTAAACAAAAACATCGGGTCGATAAGTAATAAAAAGAAACCCGATGCTGATAGTGTATTGTATGTATTTGCAGATTTTGCCATACTTTTTCCAAATTGCATCAAAGAAAACATAAAAACTGCACGACTAACCGATGGTGAAAAGCCTGTTATAAATGCATAAAAAAAGAGTAAAGCAATAACCACAAACATTCTTTTTTTGCTTGCAGGCTTGAAGAAATAATTGAGAATAAAATTAATAATCAGGTAAATAATTCCGACATGTAAGCCCGAAACCGCAAGAATATGCACCGCACCCGAGCGAACAAAACTATCATTAAGTTCTCGGTCGATGCCACTTCTATCACCTAAAATCAATGCGGTAATAATTCCTGTGCTGGAACTATTTAATTTATTGGATTTTACAAAAATATCTGCCAAAAAAGTTCTAATTTTTTCGGCTAAATCAAAAAATGTTAGATTACTTTTTTCGTCTAAAACAACAATATTATCAGATTCGAGGAACATTTGTCCGCTCACTTTTTTTCTGAAAAGATATGCACCATAATCGAAAGCATCGGGGTTTATTGGTTTTGAATGACCGTTAATATTTCCTTTTATTGCTATTTTTTTCCCTGCTTCTAATATATTTTCTTCCAAATCGTTACGAATTATCAGCAGCCAAATATCACCTTTTTTTATAGGAACGGAATCGTTATCGATTGTTTCGGGAATAAAATTTATCCGAACCCATTTTTCATGCCTGTTTTCAACAGTTTTTATTTTGCCAATGGCTGTGATGTTGTATGTATCATCAATTTTGGATGGAAAGGCGTTTCGGGTCAGCAACCAACCTGCTGAAAATAAGAACAATACAGCAAAGAAACCAGAAAGCCATCTGATTTTATAATTTTTGTAAAATGAAGGAACAAAGACAAATAATGAAATGAAAATAGTTGAAATTGAGATAATTAATCCATGAAAAAAAGTCCAATCAAATTCTGATTTGTATGCAAAGAAAATTCCGGGTATCAGTGCTATCAAAAAGCGTAAAAAAGGTATTTCTTTGAAAATAATTGATCCTCCTTTACTCATCCTATTTTTGAAAAATATAACATTTTGTTTTTCAATATATTGCCATTTTGAAAAAAATTACCATACAGGTACTGCAAATGCTTTCACTTCTTTTTCAGTAACAGTTTCGTTGCATAAAATAATCAAACGTTCAATTACATTACGAAATTCTCTGATATTTCCTGTCCATGATAATTCTTGTAGTGCCTTAATTGCAGTTTCGTCAAATAATTTTTCGGGCATTCCGAGTTCGGTGCAAATCAATTTGTTAAAATAATCAGTTAAAAGTGGAATATCTTCGATTCTTTCGCTTAGTTCGGGGACGTTAATGATAATTACACTGAGGCGGTGATAAAGGTCTTCGCGAAAATAACCGTTTCGAATTTCTTCTTGAAGGTTTTTGTTAGTTGCAGCGATAACTCGGACATCCACTTTAATATCTTTGTCGCTACCGACCCTTGAAATAACGTTTTCTTGCAGTGCTCTCAACACTTTTGCTTGTGCCTTGAGGCTCATATCACCAATTTCGTCTAAAAAGATAGTTCCTCCGTCGGCTTGTTCAAATTTTCCTTTTCTTTGTTTTATGGCTGAGGTAAAAGAGCCTTTTTCGTGTCCAAACATTTCACTTTCAATAAGTTCGGACGGAATTGCGGCACAATTTACTTCAACAAAAGGGTGTTGGGAGCGATTACTTTTTTCGTGTAACCATCTGGCTACCAATTCTTTTCCCGTTCCGTTCTTTCCAATGATAAGAACTCTCGCATCGGTGTGGGCAACACGTTCAATCATCTCTTTAACTAACTGAATAGCAGGTGATTCGCCTATCATTTCATAAGTTTTGGACACTTTTTTTCTCAAAACTTTAGTTTCAGAAACTAATTCTTTGCGTTCCATTGCGTTTCTAATTGTAACGAGCAGACGGTTTAAATCGAGAGGTTTTTCAATGAAATCGTAAGCGCCTTTTTTAATTGCATCAACTGCAGTATCCACGTTTCCATGTCCCGAAATCATAACAACAGGAATATCAGGGTTTATTTCAGACATCTTTTGAAGTACTTCGATGCCGTCCATTTCGGGCATTTTTATATCGCACAAAATAACGTCAAATTTTTCTTTTGAGAAATATTCTAATCCTTCGATGCCCGTTTCAGCAAGTGTAATTTCATGCTTTTCGTACTCAAGGATTTCTTTAAGAGTATTTCGAATGCTCTTTTGGTCGTCTATTACAAGAATTTTTGCCATTTTAAATTATAATTCGCGTTTAATAATTTGCAAAACCGAGCCTTCTTTAAGTGCAAAAGATGATTGAATAAGTTCGGCAGGAGCGAGCCTTTTTAATGCCCATTGTACCATCACGCTTGCGAGAACCATATTTTCCACTCTGTCTAAGTCCATTCCGGGTATCATTTTTCGACCATCACTATTTGTCGTAATAAGCAGATTATGAATATCTTCTAATTCATCAAATTCGATTTTGAACGAAGAAACTTTGCTTAAATCCAAAAAAGGATAATTTGCTTTTGCAATCATTGCTGCGAGAGTTTCAAAAGATCCAGACGAACCAACTAAACGTCTGATAGTAAACTTTTTAACAGCGGCAAACAAAGTTGCGCAATTTTTGTCCAAATGATCTTCAATTTGTTCAATCTCAGAGATTCGAATAATTTCGGATGGGTGAAATTGTTCAATCAAACGTGCTAAACCTATATCAAAACTATTTTTCCAAAGAATGCCTGTTTTGTTAGCAATAATAAATTCAACGCTACCGCCACCGATGTCCATAATAAGGACAGGGTCGTTTCCAATTCTCACCACTTGTTTCACGCCGTCATAAATTGCCTCGGCTTCTTCGTCTCCGGGAATAACTCGGATTGTTAAGCCAAATTCTTCTTGGACTCTTTTGACAAAACTCTCGCCGTTGGCAGCGCTTCGGATAGCAGAAGTTGCATAACAAAAAATACTTTCAACTTGATATTCAGAAATTGTAATCAAAAGAGTTGTAAGCGCCTCAATTCCACGTTCAATAGCCTCTTCGGTTATTGTTGACTTGTGAATACCTCCTTTTCCTAATTTGGCAGGGTAGTGAGTTTCAGTTAAAATTCGATAGTTATCTCCCTGTATTTCAGTAACAAGCAGATTAAAGGTATTTGTTCCTAAATCAATTATTGCTACTCTCGTTTTTTCCATAAATAATTCTTAAAAAATTTAAGTGCAAAATTACTTTTTTTTTTGAAATAAATGAAATAAATGAAAAAAAAAATTGCAAATTGAAAAAGTTATTATAATTTTGCGCCGCTTTTTTTTCTTTTTTTAAGGATTGAATGCGACAAGCGTGCCAACAGGTACAAATAAGTTATATTTATATTATATTTTAATAATAATGCAAAAAATTAGACCAATTGTGGTAGGTGCATTCATTTTAGAGTGTCAATTAACTGCCAAACAACCCGTTTCACAAATAGAAAGCGTAAACGGAAATGAGATTGTGCTTTCGAGAGGAGAAAGTCTCGAATTGCATAAAAACAATGCGAATCCTGATAACAATTCCAAATATCATCAGGAGGGAGTAATTAATAGTTTTGGGCTGTCTGCTCAAATAAATAAACATTTTTTTTTGGACCACAAAGATGTTTTGAGTTTTATGCTCAACTCCGAGTACCATTATTCATTTAATAACTTAAAAAACAGAACGCATTATGATTTTGAAATTTTATGATGATTTTAAATTAAAGACAAAACTTTTCAGTAGTTTTGGGATAATATTCGTTTTCCTATTATTAAGTGGAATAGGTATAATTTATTTTATGACATTCCTTAATACCCTGAATGAAAGAGGAGTACAAATAGGACAATTGAGAACAATAGTTGAAGAAACTCGCTATGGAGTACGTGTAATGTTAGATACAAGGGACACCACGGGCACTCATGCAACGTTAGTGGTATTTGAATCGATAATAGCCGAATTAGAAGAACTCTCTCAAAGTTTGCTATCTTCGGAAGAAAACAGAAAAATAGTTTATTCATCGATACAAGGTGTTCATGAGTTAACTGACGCATTTTCAAAACTCGTCTCAATTATTCCCCAAAATGACCTTACTCTTGAAATAAATCCTTATATTGAAATGGAGAAAGAATTGTATCAAATTTGTTATAATCAAATAACATCACTTTTGTCCTTTGCACAACGTTCTGTTGAAAATATGAATTTGGTTCAAATCAAGTTGCGAAATTTTTTCTTATGGGCAGTATCAGTGGTTTTAACATTAATACTACTCATATTTTTGTTTGTAACTGCTTTTCTCTCACGTTCTTTGGGTAAGGCACTCAAAACATGCCTTGATACAACAGAATCAGTGGCAAACGGCAATTTGAGATTAAAGATAGATTCTGTTTTCTTGTCTCGGAAAGATGAATTTGGTCAATTGCTTAATGCCATGAATAATATGGTCAAAAAACTACATAATTTAGTTCTTGAAATTACGGAAAGCGTTATCACAATAAACGATGCAAGCGAGACAATGAGTCAGAGTTCACAACAACTTTCAGAAGGAGCCAGCGATCAGGCAGCATCGATTGAGGAGGCATCAAGTTCAATGGAAGAGATGGCGGCAAGTATTCAACTTAATAGCGATAACGCACAACAAGCCAATGATATTACCATTAAAATTACCGAAGGATTGAACTCATTATTTGCTTCGTCGGAGAAAAATTTGTCTCAATCAAAAGGGATATCTCAAAAAATTACAATTATCAATGATATAGCGAGTCAAACAAATATACTTGCATTAAATGCGGCTGTTGAGGCAGCACGAGCAGGCGACCACGGACGCGGATTTGCCGTCGTTGCCTCAGAAGTTAGAAAATTAGCCGAACGTAGCAAACTCTCCGCCGACGAAATTATTGAAATGGCATTTCATTCTGAAAAAATTGTCGCCGAATCGAATAAAAGCATGAACGAAATATTACCTGCAATCAATTCGTCAATTAACCTTATAAAAGAGATAGCCCTCGCAAGTTTAGAACAAAATCAAGGTGCAGGACAAGTAAATCAATCTATTCAGCAATTAAATCAGGTAGCCCAACAAAATGCGGCATCAAGCGAAGAACTTGCCAGCCATGCCGAAATTTTGAGCGACAAAGCAGAAACTTTGAAAGATGCTATCAGTTTCTTTTCAGTTTAAACAAAACCGTTATTAAAAACATATATATTAAAAGTTAGTTATTTTTTAATTCATTTGATAAAACTTCGTAGATTAGTTTCTGCGAGGTTTTATTTTTTTCACTTACATCGACTAATTGATGATAATAAAGTCCTACTTTTTTCCGTTAATGCTTTTTTGTTTTTGAAACCATAGTCAATTGAGAAAGAGTGTTATGATAAAGCCATTTTTGGGGTGCTTTTCTTTTTCATCTCCACTTGAGGGACAAAAAAGGGACAAAAACCCCCATCGAAAAAATGCTAACCTTTGATTTTTAGTTGGTTAGCATTTTGCTTGGTCCTGACTTCAACACTTTTAAATTTTTTTATAATGCACTGAAAATCAATAATATAAAATTTCGAGTGGGTTTCGCAAATAGTTGTAAAAGTGGCTTAAAATGCCAATTTTTACTATTTGGGTGTCGCATTGTCGAAGTCGCCAAAAAGTCGGCAAAACCCCCAACGAAAAAATGCTAACCTCTGATTTTTAGTAGGTTAGCATTTTGCTTGGTGACCCAGCTGGGATTCGAACCCAGGACCCCATCCTTAAAAGGGATGTGCTCTACCGGCTGAGCTACTGAGTCTCCATTTTATTTTTATAAAAAATGCGCGGCAAAAGTACTGCTTTTTTTTTAATCTGCAAAATTTTTCTAATTTTTTTCAATTTTTTTTCAATTAACAATTTTTTGTAACTATTCAGATTCTCAATTATCCATTGTTACATTGGTGATAATGAAGTATTTAATGATACTAAAAAGTCAGATTTGATGTAAAGTTTTCTATAAAACAAAATATGTCAATATTAATACAACTCAAGATTTGAATTTTCCAAAATAAAATGTGCTAAATCCAGAATATCAAATATTTACAGAAATGAATAAAAGGAATCTGGCCATCTCGGTTCATCCCACGCAGCAGCACTCGGTACGAGTGCAACGTAGATAACCGTAGGGGCATACGTCAGCGGTCGGAATTGTTAAAAACTATATCTTCCACTCAACCCGTTCTTTACCATCTTTTATTTCAATTCCTATTTCGTTGAGTTGTTGTCTGATTTTGTCGGCGGTGTTCCAATCTTTGTTATTTTTTGCTTCTTGACGCAGGTTAAGTGTAAGTTCTACCAGTTTACCAACTATTTGCGAATTATCAGTTGTTTGTTTTGTTATGACCATGCCGAGAATATCTTCTGTAAAAAGGTGCATCAGTTGAGACAATTCATTTATATCTTTTTCTGTCAATGAAATTGTTCCTGCTAATGCTGAATTTATTGTTTTTACGGCATCAAAAAGGTGCGCAATAAGAATAGGGCTGTTTAAATCGTCATTCAAAGCGTCGTAGCAGATATTTTTAAAAGATTCGACATCAAAGTCCGAACGGCTACATGGTTTTATTTTCTTTAAATTTTCAATTCCGCTTGAAAGTCTTAAAAATCCTTTTTCTGCTGCTTCCAATGCCTCGCTCGAAAAGTCAAGTGTACTTCTATAATGTGCCTGCAAAATAAAGAAACGAATTGTCATCGGTGAAAATGGTTTGCTTAATAGAATATGTTTTCCTGTCCAAAACTGTTCTAATGTAATAAAATTGTTCAGCGATTTTCCCATTTTTTGTCCGTTTATAGTAATCATATTGTTGTGCATCCAATATTTTGCGGGAGTTTGACCGTGTGCAACTGTTGATTGAGCTATTTCGCACTCGTGATGTGGAAACATAAGGTCCATACCACCGCCGTGTATATCAAAATGATTACCAAGATATTTGGAACTCATTGCAGTGCATTCTAAATGCCAGCCGGGAAAACCATCGCTATAAATTGATTTCCACCTCATTATATGTGATGGGCTTGCCTTTTTCCAGAGTGCAAAATCGTAACTATTTCGTTTTTCAGATTGTCCATCTAATTGTCGTGTGGTGCTAAATTGTTCTTCAACGTTTCGCCCTGACAACATTCCGTAGTTATTTTCTTTGTTATATTTTTCGACATCAAAATAGACTGAGCCATTACTTTCATAAGCATAACCTTTGTTCATTATTTTTTCAATAACTTCAAGTTGTTCAATAATATGCCCCGAAGCACGCGGTTCGATTGATGGTTTACTAACGTTAAGTTCGTCCATAAATTTATGATAACGGTCTGAATAATATTGCACAACTTCCATTGGTTCAATTTGTTCGGTACGTGCTTTTTGAGCAATTTTATCTTCGCCTTCGTCGGCATCGTTTTCCAAATGTCCAACGTCTGTAATATTTCTAACATAGCGCACTTTATAGTCGAGATGTTTCAAATATCTGAAAAACAAATCAAATGTTATAGCGGGGCGTGCGTGTCCCAGATGCGGATCTCCGTAAACAGTTGGACCGCAGACATATAAACCAACAAAAGGAGGATTTATTGGAATAAAATCCTCCTTTTGTCGTGTAAGGGTATTGAAAATTTTCATATTTTGATTTTTAGCCACTAACCACTAATCACTAACCACTAATCACTAATTTTAATCCACAATATTTGCAGTAATAGTAAGTCTCTGTTGCGATTTTTTGGGGTCATTGGAAAGAACGGTAATTGCCTGATTTTGTCGTCCGCTTCTTCCACGAGAATCAAAGGTTACTGTAATAGTTGTGCTTTCACCAGGGGCAATATCGTTTTTGGCAGGTTGTGTGACCGTGCAACCACAGGAAGAACTAACTTTACGTAAGTTAAGATTCGATTTACCACTATTTTTAACTACAAATATGTTAGTTACTTTATCGCCCTTTTTAATTTGACCGAAATCATGAACTGTTTCGTTAAATTCTATTACAGGAGCTTTAGCAAGTTGTTCGGCTGTCCATTTTGAGTAATCTTCTTCGATGGTCGCACTAACAGAAATACGGTTATCATTAGTTTTGTCGCCGTTAATCACTAACCATACGTTGTCGCTAACTAAACCCCATTCTTTCTTTTTAGAAGCGTCAAAAACAGCGATAATATTACCTGTCGCTCCGGGCTGAACAGTTTCGGGAGCAACCTTCATGGTTAAATGAGCAGGAACTTTATCAAATGTGATTGTTACAGGAAGTGCTGAGGTATTAATAAATTCTAATGTTTCAGACTTAGAGGTATTTGGCTCAACCTTTGTAAAAGCAAGGTTAGTAGATTTTAACCTTATATTTCCCATTGGTCGCGGATAAATATCTTCCATAGTTTTTTCTTTGGCAAGAACTTTTCCTGTAATTCTCAAAATATCAGTACCTTGCTGTGAATTAGAAGTTACTGTAAGTGTTTTGTTGATATTCCCGGGTCTGTTTCGCGGATCAAATGATACACTTACAAAACCCTTCCCGCCTGCAGGAACGGGGGTACGAGTATAATCGGGAGTAGTGCAACCGCACGAAGCACTTACGTTATGAATTACCAAAGGTTGCTTACCTTTGTTCGTAAAACTGAAAGAATAAGTGACAACTCCGCCATCTTCTTTGACATCTCCAAAATCATGAACAGTCTTTTCGAACGAAATGACCGAACTAGTTTCTTGTGATTTAATACTTAGTGCAATTCCTAAGATTGCTACGATAATAATTACTTTTTTCATTTGATTATTATTTTTATTACGTTAAATGTTATTAATCAGTTATTTAATATTTAATATGTTCATAAAAAATCGTGCAAAATTAATCATTTTAACGAAATAAAAATTGTTTTGTTTCAAAAAATATGATTTTTTTTATAAAAATTTTTGGTCAATAAATATTGAGTAGTAAGATATGAGAATTGAGTAGTAAGATATGAGAATTGAGTAGTAAGATATGAGAATTGAGTAGTCAGACATGAGAATTGAGTAGTCAGATGTGAGAATTGAGTAGTCAGACATGAGAATTGAGTAGTAAGATATGAGAATTGAGTAGTAAGATATGAGAATTGAGTAGTCAGATGAGAGAATTGAGTAGTCAGATGTGAGAATTGAGTAGTCAGATAAGGAAAAATAAGGTAAAAATAAGGTTGTACATTACATTAATGGATTGGTGATAATTTTTCGGTCAGTAGTGATTAAAAATGAGAAAATTGAAAATATGGGGTTGGTGAAATAATTTTTGATGAATATCTAATTATTTTTTCATAATTCAAAAATTTCATCTATATTTGCATTTTATTGTCAGTATATTTTTGTAATATAAGTCAAATATTTATAGATATTTATGGATTATACTTACATAACTAAAATAAAAATTTTGGACACAAGCAAATGATTAAATTTTAATAATTCATAAATTAGTGTATTTCAATAAATTCAATAACAAATTCATGGCTAAATAAAAAAAATGAAATCAAAAAAAAGAATACTCGAAAAAGTTGAAAATAATAAGATTAAAATATTATATCCCATTATAATTTTCATTTTTAGTTTTTTAATATACTCACAATCAATAGATTATAAATATACAATGTTTGACGATGATTCTTTGTTATTAGCTAATGAAGAATTTTTTACAAAGGATGGTAGCCTTTTGAAGATATTTACTACTGATGCCTTTTTGCAAAACAACAAAACATTTTATCGTCCGTTACAAAATGTTTCCTATTTAATTGATGTAAAAGTATCGGGTGGTATGAATGTGGGTATGTTTCACTTTACTAACGTTTTATTATTTAGTATTATAGCGTTTTTTCTCTACTTTCTTCTATTAAGGTTTAACGTTCTTCATTTTTATGCATTCATTGGAACTCTTTTTTATGTCTCGCATCCTCTGTTTGTTTCTTCAGCCGCATGGTTGCCATCTCGAGGAGATTTATTGCTTACCCTATTTTCAATATTATTATTTATTTTTTGGGTAGGTT
>Ga0099364_10000370_pt1 | contig 75376 bp, 53 predicted proteins | sample TergutTh196P3_FD_73070 | JGI IMG/M metagenome (GOLD analysis project Ga0099364, IMG submission 73070) | Microcerotermes parvus P3 segment gut microbial communities from Pointe-Noire, Republic of the Congo - Th196 P3 | ecosystem: Host-associated > Arthropoda: Insects > Digestive system > Gut ...
CATCTCCGCCGCAGCAAGCGATACAATCTATTCAGACATCAATTTAGCCATCGCTATCTATTTTCAATTTAAAAACGCAAAGGTAAAAATTTTCCGACAAAAACAGAGAGTTTTGAAAAAAATCAACAAAAAAAAATCTTAACAAAAAAGCCTATGCCTCAACTACCACCGGCACAAACAATCGAACAGACACAGACGCCAAATGAAGAAACATCTGAAAATTAATTTTTAAAAATAAAAAATGTGTCGTATCTTTGCACTCGAAGTTTTTAGATGATTTCTTCTTATAAATTTAGTTCAGGGACAAAAAAGGGACAAATTCACAAACCAAAAAACGCCAAACATCTTATTTAAAGCTGTTTAACGTTTCAAAAAGTTGTCCCGCCAGGATTCGAACCTAGACAGACAGAACCAAAATCTGTAGTGCTACCATTACACAACGGGACAAAGTTCACGGTTTATAAAAAATCGGGCGCAAAGGTAGTGCAAAAAATTGAAATGTGCAAAAAAAAATAAAAAAAAAATAAAAAAAATGTTTTGTATTTTTTTTTTCATACCTTTGTACTGTTTTTTTATGTATATAATTAACTAATATTCAGCAGAATGGCAAAAACTACGAGCCGACAGGCTAAAAGTACGCAGCCTATAATGGACAATACTCGCATTATTGGCGTTGAAGTGGGAAAATTACCACCGCAGGCAGAAGATATAGAAGAAGCGGTGTTGGGTGCGGTAATGCTTGAAAAAGACGCAATATATGAGGTTATTGAGATATTGAAACCCGATTGTTTCTACAAGGCATCGCACGCTAAGATATTTCAATCAATCATAGACCTTTACGCGCGCGAAGAGCCCATTGATTCGCTAACGGTAATGCAAGAGCTTCGTCGCAAAGAACAACTTGAAGAAGTTGGCGGTCCGTTTTACATTGCTCAACTCACTACCAGAGTCATTTCATCTGTTCATGCTGAGTTTCATGCGCGGATTATTTATCAAAAATATATTCAACGCGAACTTATACGCGTTTCAACGCACATTCAGGAACGAGCTTTTGATGAGAGTGTTGATGTTGAAGACCTGCTTAACAGCGCCGAACAATCTATTTTTGAAATTTCACAAGGAAGCATACGAACTGATATACAGCCGGTTAGTCTCTTACTCAAGGAAGCCATCGAAAATATTCAAGAAGCAAGTAAACGTGGCAGCGAAGTATTGAGCGGAGTGCCATCCGGTTTTACAGAACTTGACCGTATCACTGCGGGCTGGCAACCAACTGACTTAATTATAGTTGCTGCGCGTCCCTCAATGGGAAAAACCGCTTTCGTACTTTCAATGGCACGCAATATGGCAGTAGAACACGGATGCGGAGTAGCGTTCTTTTCGCTCGAAATGTCGGCAATGCAATTAGTAAAAAGAATGATGGGAGCCGAAACTGAAATTGAATTGGGAAAATTACGTACCGGCGACTTGGACGACAACGAATGGGCTCAATTTGATTCAAAAATTTCAAAATTAGTAGAAGCGCCCGTATTTATTGATGATACGCCGGCATTGTCGGTTTTCGAATTTCGAGCAAAATGCAGAAGGTTGGTACAAAAAAACAACATTAAGATTGCAATAATTGATTATTTGCAATTGATGACATGGACAGGCGACACTAAGGGCAACCGCGAACAGGAAGTATCAAATATTTCACGTTCGCTAAAAGCCATCGCAAAAGAATTAAATATTCCGGTTATAGCGCTATCACAACTCAATCGCGAAGTAGAAAAACGTACCGGATTAAGAGGCAAGCGCCCTCAACTTTCAGATTTGCGCGATTCGGGGGGCATCGAACAGGATGCTGATATAGTGGCGCTTATCCATCGTCCTGAGTACTATGGTTTTCACGAAGAAGAAACCGAAGAAGGAAACGTATCATTGCAGGGAGTTGCCGAAATAATAATTGCAAAGCACCGAAATGGAGCAACCGGTGATATAAGGCTGTCTTTCAAACATAAATTTGCAAAATTCGTTGAGCCCGAGACATACAGCCTATCCTTTGAGGGTCCACAAATAATTCAATCAAAAATGAACGTTATGGACGACGATGGAACTCCTGAAGAATACACTAATACGGCATTTCCAACGGGTGGAACAAACGATGAGCCGGCTCCGTTCTAATCAAAATTTAAATATATATTTTTTTTTTTTGTATTTATATCATTTTTTTTTATACCTTTGAGGCTTTAAATTTTTAACAAATTATAATTAAATCATGAAAAAAGTAGTTTTGCTCCGTCATGGAGAAAGTACATGGAATAAAGAAAACCGGTTTACCGGATGGACAGATGTAGATTTGTCTCCCGCCGGAGTGGAAGAAGCCATTCTTGCGGGGAAAATATTAAAGGAAAACGGATTTGTTTTCCAAAAGGCGTTTACTTCGTACCTCAAACGAGCAGTAAAAACACTAAATCAGGTGTTAGACGTTATGGACTTGGACTGGATACCGGTAGAAAAATCTTGGAAACTCAACGAAAAACACTATGGTATGCTGCAAGGACTTAATAAGTCGGAAACTGCCGAAAAATACGGCGAACAGCAAGTTTTAGTATGGCGTCGCAGTTACGACATAGCGCCCGATGCGCTACCAATGAACGACCCGCGCAGTCCTCGTCAGGATATCCGTTACAACGAAATATCCGACGCCGACATTCCGCTTACCGAAGCGTTAATACACACGGTAGACCGCATCGTTCCATACTGGCAGGAAGTAATTTTTCCATCGCTAAAACAGTACAATCAAATAATTGTAGCGGCTCACGGCAACAGTTTACGGGGGATAATCAAATATCTGAAAGGAATTTCGGACGAAGATATTATCAGTTTGAATCTACCAACAGCAGTGCCATACGTATTAGAATTTGACGCTTCGATGACATTAGTGAAAGACGAATTTTTGGGCGACCCCGATGAAATTGCAAAAAAAATGCACGCAGTAGCAAATCAGGGAAAAAAATAGAAAACCTTTTTGATTTTTATTCGTATACATATAATAATATATAAAATCAGCCATTATGTCTCAAATTATAGGCGAAATAGTACAGGTCATAGGACCTGTTGTAGATGTCAGTTTTGAAAAGTCATCGGGAGAATTGCCTCGCATCCATGACGCATTAGAACTGAAACGAAGTGATGGACACCCCATTATCCTTGAAGTACAACAGGATATTGGTGAGAACACATTGCGCACAATCTCAATGGACTCTACCGATGGATTGCAGCGCGGTATGGAAGTAAAGGCATTAGGCAGCGCTATCCGTATGCCTAAAGGCGACAGCGTACGCGGACGCCTGCTCAACGTCATCGGCGATGCAATCGACGGCATGGAACAAGTAGCAAAAGAAGGCTACGGAATTCATGGCGAGCCGCCAAAGTTCGAAGAACTTACCACCCAATCGGAAGTTCTTTTTACCGGAATAAAAGTTATTGACCTGCTTGAACCATACGCCAAAGGCGGAAAAATTGGACTATTTGGAGGCGCGGGAGTTGGTAAAACCGTTATCATAATGGAACTTATCAACAATATAGCCAAAAAATATTCGGGTATGTCTGTATTTGCCGGAGTTGGAGAACGCACCCGCGAAGGTAATGATTTGTTGCGCGAAATGATAGAATCGGGCGTTATCAAATACGGCGAAGAGTTTAAAAAATCAATGGACGCAGGCGACTGGGATTTGTCAAAAGTTGACAAAAAAGCGTTAGACGAATCGCAAGCCACGCTAATATTCGGACAAATGAACGAGCCGCCCGGAGCGCGCGCAAACGTAGCTTTATCAGGGCTGACAATTGCTGAATCATTCCGCGATGGAGATGGTACCGGAAAAGGACGGGATATTCTTTTCTTTGTGGATAATATCTTTCGCTTCACTCAAGCTGGCTCAGAAGTATCTGCTCTGCTTGGACGGATGCCATCAGCGGTAGGTTACCAACCAACGTTAGCTACTGAGATGGGAAAAATGCAAGAAAGAATAACATCAACCAAGAACGGCTCAATTACTTCTGTAGAAGCAATTTACGTGCCGGCAGACGACTTGACTGACCCTGCGCCGGCAACAACGTTCGTGCACTTAGACGCAACAACAGTTCTAAGCCGTAAAATAGCGAGTATTGGTATATATCCGGCAGTAGACCCGCTTGAATCATCTTCGCGAATACTCACAGCAGAAATAGTAGGCGCAGAACACTATAACACTGCCCAACGCGTTAAACAATTGTTGCAACGCTACACCGAACTGCAGGACATCATCGCTATTCTTGGTATGGACGAACTTTCAGAACAGGATAAAACAGTGGTGCACAGAGCGCGTCGCGTTCAACGTTTCCTGTCGCAACCGTTTCACGTTGCAGAACAATTTACGGGACGCCCCGGAGTATTTGTAGAAATTCAGGATGCGATAAAAGGATTCAACATGATTATGGACGGCGAAGTAGACCAATATCCGGAAGCAGCCTTCGATTCTGTTGGAACAATAGAAGAAGCCATAGAAAAAGGAAAAAAATTAATTGCAGAAGCAAAAATAGTCTAAAGGTATGCAATTAGAAGTTTTGACCCCAAACGAAATGGTTTTTTCGGGGGAAGTTAAATTGGTAAAAGCTCCGGGTAGCAGCGGCTCATTTGAAGTTTTGAACAATCACGCTCCGATTATTTCAGCATTGACCGATGGAGAACTTAAAATAATTACTGAAGCTGACGAAATTTTGCAATACAAAATTAGCGGAGGAGTTATCGAAGTTAATAACAATGTGATAGTTGTGTTGGCTGAAAAACTAATAACCTGATAATAATCAGTTATTTGAACAATTTATTTTTAATTGATTATGTTATCAATTTTGTCTTACGGTCTCAGGTGTATAGTGTGCATCGTGTTCTTGATGTCTGCCGACCTTGCCGCACAGCAAAGAGTGAGCTTTATGTCTTCCGACGGCGTAGAGGTAACGGCTGATTTGTATTTTCAAGACAGCAGAGCGCCTTACATAATATTGTTGCATCAGGAAAATGGTAGTCGTGGCGAATATCGCGACATAGCGCCCAGATTACAAAGATTAGGCTTTAACTGTTTAGTGGTGGACTTGCGTAGCGGTAGAGAATCAAATTTCGTGCAAAACGAAACAGCGGCTTCTGCTCAAAGAAAAAACTTGCCCGTTGCACTCATCGAATCAGAAAAAGATGTGCGCGCAGCAATGGAATACGTTCAAGGCACGTCTATCATAAACAGATACGTGATTTTGGGCAGTTCGTATTCAGCTTCTTTAGCAATGAAAGTTGCAAATCAAAACTGGCGAACAGCAGCGGTAATAGCGTTAAGTCCGGGCGAATTTTTCGCTCCACAGTCAACAAAAGACTGGCTTACAGACTTTAACCGCATGTTATATGTTGCTTATACCCGTCAAGAACAACCCTACGTCGAGGAACTCGTTAAGGATATTTCATCGGAACTAAAAACAACTTATCAGTCGCAAACAAGAGGAGCTTCAGCGCTATTGAACGAAAGTCCGCAATCCGGCGAACTCTGGATTTCACTGATGTTGTTTATCAGTAAAGTGAAAGAAGAATATTTTAAGAATTGAAAGTAGCAATTTACAGCAAGTCATTCGACAGAGACACGGCAATGGTTGTGCGAAGGCTACAAAAAACATTGTGCCGGTACGGATGCGAGCCCATACTGCATAGCTCGTTACAGGCGTTTTTGCAGTCGAACGACAATGAAAATGCGTCGTTTGTTGGATATTACGACCTTCATCATGACACGCGCTATTTGGTCTGTGTAGGCGGAGACGGGACTTTTCTTGAGTCTATAAATCTCATTCGCGACAGAGATATTTCTGTTATGGGGATTAACACAGGACGTTTAGGATTTTTGTCGAATATCAGTCGAACAGATTTGGATAAATTTATCAAAAAAATGGCTGAATGTAAATTATCGACTGAGGAGCGCACCCTCTTGCGCGTAACAGTTAACAACAAACCGGCTTTTGATTTTCCATGCGCGCTCAACGATGCAGTAATACATAAAAGCACAGCCGGATTAATGACCGTTCACAGTTGGTGCAACGGTGAGCCGCTAAACTCTTACTGGGCAGACGGCGTGATTGTTTCTACTCCTACCGGCTCTACCGCCTACACCTTGAGTGTGGGCGGACCAATCGTAGCTTCCGGTTCTCAAAATTTTATTATCTCACCAATAGCCGCTCACAACCTTAATGTGCGCCCGTTAGTGATTCCAGACAGCGTGACGTTAAAATTGCAACCCGAATGTAGAAGCAAAGACGGATACTTCACGCTATCAATGGATTCGCGTTCTGTAGAATGTCGAAATGGCTCAATAATTGAAATAAAACGAGCCGATTTTAAAATAAAAACAATAAAATCAACTTCATTTTATTACAGTCTTCGCAATAAACTGATGTGGGGTATGGATAAACGAAATATCGCCGAATGAAAAAAATATAAAAAAATGTTTGGTTCAGGGGCGACGTATTTAAATTTATTTTTTGCCTTCAATGATAAGGCAATTCGTTAGGAATTACAAAAAAAAATATGTCATTGAACAATAATTTGCAATTGCTTCCGTTTTTATATGTGTATGACGTAGGCATGAGCTACGTTGTGTTGTTGAATAAATATTGCATGAAAGTTCTAAAAATCGCGTTGAATCTTAACGCGAGTTGGCGTTTGGTTTTGTTGATTTGTTGTGGGATTTTTTACTGCGGCAGTTTTGTTGTTGCCCAAACCGACCCTCCCCCTGATGTTGAGCCGGCGCAGCAATTGGTTCCGCTTGAGTATCGTTTTCCCAGACCATCAGACAATCCATTTTTTTTCCCTCCTCACAGTGGCGGACTTTTTTTGCAACAGCCTTCAAATTTAACGAGAGAGGTTGTTTATGACCCCGTTACAAATAAATTTATTTTTAAAGAGAGAGTCGGCGATTTACCTATTAACATTCCGTTTTCTAAGGACATGCCGGAGTTTTTACAACATCAGCACGAACTGCAAAAACGACAAAACTGGAGTGAAAGTTCAAGAAATGCACGCTCGGGCGGCGCTACGGGCAGTACAGGATTCATGCCACAATTTAGCTTTGGCGGCGAAGCGTTCGACCGTATTTTCGGAACCGACGTAATAAGCATAGTACCACAAGGTTCGGCAGAACTTCTTTTTGGAATAAATCATACGCGCACCGAAAACCCGAATCTTAGCGAAAACGCAAGAAGTAACACAATTTTTAATTTCGACACCAAATTACAGGTTAACGTAACAGGCACTATTGGAGATAAAATGCGAATGGGGATAAGCTACAATACCGAATCGATGTTCGAGTTTGAAAATCAGGCTAATTTAACTTATGAAGGCAAAGAAGACGAAATTATACAAAGAATCGAGGCAGGTAATGTTACTCTGCCGTTGCCGGGCTCTCTCATCTCGGGCAGTCAAAGTCTTTTTGGACTAAAAACTGAATTACAGTTTGGAAAATTGACGGTAACGGCTGTTGCGTCCCAGCAAAAAGGTCAAACGCAAACTATGGAAATACGCGGAGGTTCGAAAATAAACGAGTTTAGCATACGTGGCGACGAATACGATGCTAACAGACATTTTTTCCTGTCGCAAGCCTTCCGCGAAAACTACGAAAACGCACTGCGTACCACGCCTATAATTACATCAGGAATTACGATTACGAGAATTGAGGTGTGGGTTACCAACAAAACCAACACAACAACCGGAAATCGCAACCTTGTGGCATTCATGGACTTGGGCGAAATGAATGACCATATACACAATCAGGGTGTCAACTTCGTTAGCAATGTAAGTAATCCACAATTATTATTATATCCTCAAAATCCGCGCTCTATTATTCCTCATAATGACACCACTGCAGTTCATAACAGTCTTTACAGCAAAGTACACAATTTAGTTCGCGACTTCAGTTCAACCATAAATTCTGACCTTATTTCGATAGGTTTAGAGGCGGGCGTTGATTTTGAAAGAATTGACCGCGCCCGTCTGCTCACAGAACGCGAATATACGCTAAATCCAACGTTAGGATTCATATCGCTCAACACAGCGCTCAACGCCGATGAAGTGTTGGCTGTAGCCTACGAATATACATACGGAGGAAAAACATATCGCGTTGGCGAACTGTCAAGAAGCGGTATAGCCGGCGAAAAGGGAATTGTTACTAAAATGCTGAAAGGCACAAGATTAAGCCCTAACTACCCGACTTGGAATCTGATGATGAAAAACATTTATTCTATCTCTGCATTCAACGTTGAAAAAAAGGACTTTCAATTAGATGTATTGTATTCCGACGACCGTACCGGCAATCCTTTGAACTACATACCCGAAGACGCAGGCGAATTGAGCAAGGATATATTATTGACGATTATGGGATTAGACAAAGTAAACTCGCAATTGGATGCGTTTCCCGACGGCGTTTTCGATTTTATTGAAGGAGTCACAATTAATCCGTCAAACGGCAGAATATTTTTTCCGGTACTCGAACCATTTGGCTCAACACTTCGTAAACACATAGAAAGTAAAGATATTTCATACGATGAAAGAGACAGACTTATAAAGACTTATGTATTTCAGGCGCTATACGATTCAACTCTCACAAAAGCGCGCGAGTACGCCGAATTAAACAAATTTGTTATGCACGGACGATATAGCTCTTCAGGCGGCTCAGAAATAAGATTGGATGCAATGAATGTGCCACAAGGCTCGGTAGTCGTAACAGCAGGTGGCGTACGACTTGTAGAAAATTTTGACTATACGGTTGACTATCTCATGGGTACCGTTAGAATTACAAATCAGGGGCTACTAGAATCGGGAATACCAATAAAAATTAACGTTGAAAATCAAGCGCTATTTGCTATTCAGCAAAAAACCATGTTAGGAACACATCTAAACTACAGGATTTCAGATAATTTTAATGTGGGCGGAACGGTTTTGAGACTAACAGAAAGACCTATGACACAGAAAGTTAACATAGGCTATGAGCCGTTAACAAACACAATGTTAGGATTTAACACAAATTACAATACAGAACTGCCGGCTCTTACTACTCTTGTCGATAAAATACCGCTCATACAAACACGTGCAATGTCGAGCCTCGATTTTTCAGGAGAATTTGCGCATCTTATTCCCGGAGAATCAAGAGCTATAATGAATAGAGGTTCAGCATATATAGATGATTTTGAGGCAAGTAAAACAAGACATGAATTAAAAACAATGAGTGCGTGGAGCTTAGCAAGTATTCCACTAATGTTTGACGAATCGAGACTTGGCATAACGGGTACCCCCGACGACCTTCAAATAGGCATGAACCGTGCAAAATTGTCTTGGTATATAATCGACCAGCTTTTTGTAAACCGGCAATATATGACCTCGCAACTAACCCCCGATTATATTCGCAACAATCCGGAAAGATGGGCGTCGAGCAACTTTGTAAGAACAATTTTTGAAGAAGAATTGTTTCCTAATCGTCAGCATGTAACAGGCGTACCAACAAATATACAGGTACTTAATGTGGCTTATTATCCAAATCAGCGAGGACCCTACAACTATGATGCAGCCGGAACAAGCACATCGGCTGGGGTAGCTCACGACGGTACGCTATTAGAGCCACATAAACGTTGGGGCGGAATGATGAGACAGATAACTTCGAGCGATTTCGAAACAAATAATATTCAGTACATCGAATTTTGGATGATGGACCCGTTTATTGAAAACATGCAAAATGCGAGCGGTGGTGATTTGTTCTTCAATCTCGGAAATGTGTCGGAAGACATTTTGAAAGACGGACGCAAGTCGGCTGAGCAAGGATTACCAACTGATGGCGACCTTAGTATGGTTGATTCGACTGCTTGGGGATATGTTCCTAAAATACAGGCTATAGTACATTCATTTGATAACAATAACCGTTCATTTCAAGACGTTGGACTTGATGGTATGGACAGCGAACGCGAACGACGTTTTTTTGCGCACTTTCTCGACGAACTGCGTGGTATAGTCTCTGATGAAGCTTTTGCTCAGGCTTGGGACGACCCCTCTACAGATGACTTTTACAGTCCTCGCGACCCAGATCGCTGGAGAGGAAGTCAAGTGGACATAATGACCCGATATAAACAATTTAACGGCACTGAAGGTAATTCGTCAAACATCGACTTGTCAAGCACTACAATGCCCGATGAAGAAGACATCAACAGAGACAACACAATGAGCGAAACAGAAAGCTATTATCAGTATCACGTAGAAATCAAACCCGGCATGCTCGAAGTTGGCAAAAATTTCATAGTAGACAAAGTTGAAGGAAGAGGCTACACAACCGATGGGGGTACCATTCCCAAAGCCGACTGGTACTTGTTTCGTATTCCGGTAAACGAAGGTCGCTCAATTGGCGGAATTCAGGACTTTAAAAGCATCCGTTTCATGCGTATGTTTCTCACCGGAGCTACAGATTCTTTGATATTGCGTTTTGCACGATTAGAATTAGTTCGCGGCGAGTGGCGCGAATACAACCAATCTTTCCTGTCTGCCACAGCAGGAACAACAACTCCGCAATCAACACAAGCCACATTTGAGGTTGCATCGGTAAATATTGAAGAAAATGCGGGCAAACTACCAATTCCATACATGGTGCCGCCCGATTTTGACCGTGCAGTAGACCAAACTACCCGCGAAATGCAAATGCTAAACGAACAATCAATGCTACTACGCGTTAGAAACCTCACAAATGGCGATGCCAGAGCAGTTTATAGAAATGTTAACTACGACATGCGCAGATACAGCACGCTAAGGATGGAAATACACGCTGCGCAGACCGGATTTCCCGACCCAACGATTTTCCCCTTAGATGATGACGATATGAGCGTATTTATAAGAATAGGAACAGATTACCGAAATAATTTCTATGAATATGAAATACCGCTAAAATTGACGCCGTGGGGATTAGTTGCATACAGAGATACAGACGTTTGGCCCGAAGACAACCGCGTAATAGTAGACCTCGATTTTCTGCCACACCTGAAACAAATGCGCGACGACGATATGCGCCGCACCGGCTCAACAACATCGCATACCACAGTGTTTGAACACGATGATGGAAACGGAAGAAGATACTCCGTGTGCGGAAATCCAAGCTTGGCAAACATACGAGTTGTGATGATAGGCATTCGATACCCCAAAAAACCGGAACTGGTTAATCAATCAGGCGGCGTTGAAGTGTGGGTAAACGAGCTTAGACTGTCGAATGTAAGCAAACGCGGCGGATGGGCGGCTAATGCACGTTTGGCAATACGCGCTGCCGACCTTGCCACAATAGCAATATCGGGCGAAAGTATTCAACCCGGATTTGGCGGACTTGATTCAAAGGTAACCGACCGCTCTACCGAACTAAGAAATTCGTACAACGTATCAGCAAATATAGAATTAGGCAAACTGTTTCCGGATGAATGGAGAGTGCAAGTACCTATGTTTTTGGGATATTCGGAAAGTTTTATAACACCTGAATTTGACCCGACCAATCCAGACGTAAAAATGAATGACGCATTGAACGCGCTGAAAACAAAAGGAGAGAGAGATTCACTTAAGATGCTTACGCAAGAATACATGTCGACAAGAAGTATGAACTTTACTAACGTGAGAGTAAACACGCAACATGATAGACCAATGCCATGGAATCTGTCAAACTTTACCGCCAATTACGCTTATTTCGAAACATATAGACGAAATGTTACTACTGAAAAAGACCTTGAAAAAAGCTATTCCGGAGGTCTGATGTACGACTACAGTATGAGACCATTACATATCACTCCGCTACAAAATGTAGGCTTTTTGAGCAATCCGGCATTCCGAATTATTCGCGATTTTAACTTCAATCCAAAACCGGGTAGAATATCGCTGAGAACTGATATGTTGAGAACATACAACGAAATACAAAGACGAAATATAGAAAATCCGGCGCTTAGACAAAATGCAATGGCAGACAAAAACTGGATATGGAGACGAAACTTTGACTTACAGTGGGATTTAGCGCGCTCGCTGAGATTCGAACTTTCGGCTGGAAATCAAGCGCGCATAGATGAGCCGGTAGGCGTAGTAGACAAACACATGAAAGACGAGTATGAACTTTGGAGAGATTCAGTGTGGACAAACATACGAAACGGAGGTAGATTAACGGAATATAGGCACATGTTCAATTTATCCTACACAGTTCCGATTAATAAATTGCCACTATTAGATTGGACATCTGCAAATGCATCGTACAGGGGAGAATATATGTGGAATGTAGCCCCGATTTTAGGCAAAGACGTAGATTTCAATCCCGGTAATACAATTCAAAACAGAAGTACAATCACATTGGGCGGCAATCTTAATTTTGCTACTCTGTATAACAAAGTTCCGTATTTCAGGACTGTTACCCAGCCTCAGCGAAACCAACCGGAGCCCGAAAAACAGTATAAAACGGTAACATTTGCGAGAACAGGGCTAAATATGCGTGCCGACGTTCCGCGAAACATAACTCACAGCTTGGGAACAAGCGAATTAGAAGTAACCGTGCGGGATGCAAACGGAAATATTGTCAACTCAAACGTTGAAATTATTAATGATAACCGAATTAGAATAATTACTTCGGAAGATGTTCCCCGTGCTTCAATACAGATATTGGGGCAGGTAGAAAGACGTTTTACAAATCCATTGGGATTTTTTGCCAACAACGTTACTCGTATTTTGCTTGGCGTAAAAAATCTTGGCGTTACATATCAGGAAGTTGGTAGCACAACTTTGCCCGGATATGCAATGGGCAGCAATTGGTATGGCGTACATGGCGCGGCGCCCGGAGCTGTTTTTATGCTTGGATGGCAAGATAATAATTACGCACAAAAGGCGGCTGCTAACGGATGGTTGGTTCAAGAGGAAAGATTGAACGCGGCAGTGGCAATGACACACACAAATAGTATCACCGCACGAAGCACTTTTGAGCCTTTTCAAGGAATGCGTATTCAATTTTCAGCCTTGAGAAGTTTTTCAGAAAATAGAACATCGTTTTTTATCTGGGACCCCGATTACAACGACTATGCCGGCGGTTATAATCCCGCCTATCGCTCGCTCAGGTTACAAGGAAACTATTCAATTTCTATCATCGCAATTCAATCATCTTTCGAAAAATTTGAGCCAACTAACAATTACAGGTCGGAAACTTTTGAAAAATTTAAAGAAAATCGAAGTATTATCGCCCAAAGGCAAGCGTATGAACTTCAACGCGTAAACCCATTATATACTCCTATTTCCGACGGCAGAGGCGGGTACGACGGTTTTAACCTCGAATCGCAAGAGGTAATGATAAAGGCTTTCTACGCAACATACGCAGGTAAAGACCCTAATAAAGTTACATTGGAAGATTTCCCTTCGTGGATGAATATGTTGCCAAACTGGGAAATTATATTCGATGGTTTAAGTAACCTTTCGGCAGTAAGAAAATATTTTCGCTCAATAAATCTGAGACACCGTTATGTAGCTACCTATCAGATAGGCAGTTATCTTTCGAACTATGATTTTAATGCGGATGTGGCGAGCGTTGCAAACATTTTTCGCGACCTACAAAATAATTTTATTCCAAGAAACGACATAGCAGCCGTGCAAATTCAAGAATCTTTCGGACCGCTGGTTGGCGTTGATATGAATTTCATTAACAGTTTTACCTCGCGATTTGCATATAACAGAGGACGAAACATAAGTTTAGGATTAGGAAATTTACAAATGTCTGAAACACACTCAACCGAATACCAAATTGGCTTGGGGTACGTGTTTAATCAGGTATCGCTCATAATCAGAACTTTCGAAGGAGACAGAAGACAACTGCAAAGCGACCTGAAAGTAAATGCCGACTTCAATATTAGAGACAGCAAAACCCTGATTAGACGTGTTGGCGAAATAATCGAAGAGGACGATTTTGCAACACAAAGCTCTCTGCCTGTACAAGCTTCGGCTGGACAAAACGTTGCCTCGCTAAAACTTTCGTCAGAATACCAAATCAGCAACAACTTTACGCTAACAGTGTTTTTCGACAGAATTGTAAACACTCCATTTACCTCAATGTCATTCAAAAACTACAACACAAGTTTTGGATTCAGTATGAGATTTACGTTAATTCAATAATTGCTAATCTTCTTTTTCTTCAGATGCAAATGTTTCAATCAGTTTAGTCTGTATGTCTCCCGGCACCTGAGAGTATTCAGCAAATTTCATCGAGTACATTGCGCGTCCTCCCGTTATTGAACTTAAAGATGTTGAATATCTGTTCATCTCCGAAAGTGGCACGCGCGCCGTAATTTTCTCAAAACCTTTTTCGCTGCTCATTCCCTGTACTACTGCACGACGCGTTTGTAAGTCGCTCATTACGTCGCCCATGCGTTCGCCCGGAACCCAAACTTCTACATTATATATAGGTTCCATAATTTTCGGACCGGCGTTCTTGAAAGCTTCCTTAAATGCGTTACGACCGGCTAAACGGAAAGATATTTCGTTTGAATCTACCGGATGCATTTTACCATCGTAAACTGTTACGCGTATGTCGCGGGCGTAGGAGCCTGTGAGTGGGCCTTCTTCCATTTTTTCCATAATACCTTTAAGTATCGCCGGCATGAAGCGCGCATCAATACTGCCGCCTACTATACTGTTGTAATACACCAGTTTACCGCCCCATGGCATGTCGTGTTCTTCTTTGTCGCGAATGGTGACTTTAATTTCCTTTCCGGCAATTTTATACATGCTCGGGTCGGGCATACCTTCCGAGTATGGTTCGATTATCATGTGCACTTCGCCAAATTGACCGGCTCCGCCCGATTGTTTTTTATGACGATAGTCGGCTTGAGCTATCTTGGTGATAGTTTCACGATACGGAATTTTTGGGGTTATAAACTCGGTTGCAATCTTGAAAATATTGTCTAAATGCCATTTAACGATGTTCAAATGGTATTCGCCCTGTCCTAAAACTATTGTTTGTTTAAGTTCTTTGGAGTATTCCACACGAATTGTGGGGTCTTCCATATTCAATCGCTGAAGCGCTTCGTTGAGTTTTTCTTCATCGCCATCGCTAACAGCCTTTATAGCTGTGCGAAACTTGGGCTCGGGGAAACTAATTGGCGCAAACTCTATGTTGCTGCCCTGAGCCGACAATGTTTGTCCACTACGCGCATTCTTCAACTTCACAGTTTGCCCGATGTCGCCAGCTACAAGTTTTGGTACTTTTGTACGGTTTTTACCGGCTACCACAAACAACTGCGAAATACGATCTTTGTTGCCGGTTTTGCTGTTGACAACGTCCATTCCTTCGGTAATTTCGCCTGACATGACTTTGAAGTAATTGACCTCTCCAAGATGTTGCTCCATAGCCGATTTGAAAATAAACGCAGAAGCCGGCAAGGAAACGTCGCACTTCAATTCCTCCCCTGTGGTTACATTAACCGGAGCGGGAATATCAGAGGGAGATGGGAACACGTCTGCAAAAAATTCCATCATCTGTCTGACGCCATAATTTTTTCTTGCTGAAACGCAGAGAACAGGAATAATACCGGACTGAATCAATCCAATTTTTATGCCCTTGCGTATTTCTTCTTCAGAAAGTTCTTCCTTTTCGAAGAAGATTTCCATCAATGCTTCATCGTTTTCGGCAGCTTTTTCCATTAACTGCGCCCTGAATTCTTCGGCGCGTTCTTTATGGTCAGCCGGAATATCGCTTATTTCAAGTTTGCCGCCGGCGTAACAGTATTTTTTCATAGATAGAACGTCTACAAACGAATCGTACGAAGAACCTTCATTCAATGGAAATTGGACAACGGTAACGTTTTTGCCCAACCGTTCTACAGATTCTTCAATAACCTTGTCGAATGCAGCTTTCTCATGGTCTAATTGATTAATTACTATCACAGCGCCCTTTTTCTTTTTTTCAAGATAACGGTTGTGAATTTCAGTTCCTACTTCAACGCCGTTTTGCGCATTGATAACCATAACGCCAACATCGCTAACAGACAACGCAGCTACGGCGGCGTTAATAAAATCGTCTGACCCCGAACTGTCTATAAAATTGAGTTTTTTGTCGTTGATTTCGGCATAAAGCGCTGTGGCATAAACCGAACTGCAGTTTTCGCGTTCGATGTCGCTATAATCCGACACGGTGTTCTTACTTTCTACCTCGCCGCGACGCTCAATTACTCTGCCTTCCAACAACATAGATTCCGCTAATGTGGTCTTACCGGAGCCGGTATTACCCAAAAGAGTAAAATTCTTAATTTGCTCTGTACTATATACTTTCATATTAAAACACTACTAAATTTGAAAAGCACAATATTACAAATAATTTTTGACATATTTAAATTTTTTTTATTTTTTTTCATTTTTTTTTAATTATTTCGTAATTTTGTATTTTTTTTTCAATGTTAGAAACATATACAACAGAAAATGATTCATTATCGCAGGTAGTAGCCACTGTTCCGGTGATTTTTCCCGGCTTCGAGGGAAATGTCAGACAGATTGCTTATCCGTCTTCGGTTACGTTGTTTATTATTCTTGGTTTTGCTATTTTTGCTGTGATAAAGTACAATTTTGGAAAAAATTTACAGGAAACATTCCAATCTTTTTTCAACTACAGACAAGCATGGCGCATGTTTGAAGAACGAAAAGAATCTGACAGACAGAATGCGGTTGTTTCTAATCTACTGTTTTTCATAGTAGTAGGAATTTTTGCTTCGCTAACGATGTCGTTTATGGGGATAAATCTTATATTTAACAGTTTTTCGATTTCCATACTGTTTTTTTCTGTTTCGGCAAGTCTGTTTTACGCTCTGAAATCTGTCACTTGGCACGCATTGGGGGTAATATTTTTAGTTCAGCCAATTTCTCAGATGTACGTACACAGCATGTTTTTATACAATCGCATTGCCGGATTGGTTGTTTTTCCGTTAGTAGCTATAATACCGTATATTTCAGAAATTATTGTCCCGTTCATCATTCCCACCGTTTTTGTTGTATTCGCTTTGTCGTATATATTCAGGCTTTACAGAATTTTTCAAATTATTTACGCACAAAAAGTATCAATTTTGCATTTCATTTTGTATCTTTGCGCCCTCGAAATATTACCGCTTTTGCTCATTGTAAAAGTGTGTAAAACGTTGAGCGAAAACATGATGTTGTAACTTTTTAAATTAATTAGTTTTGAAGATAAAAAAGATTATTGTGTCACAACCAGTGCCGGGAGATACCGAAAAATCGCCATATTTCGAAATGGCAGACAAGCATCAGGTACAGGTAGATTTCCGACCATTCATTAAAATTGAAGGCGTAACTGCAAAAGAATTTCGCCTGAGCAAGATAGAAGTTCTTGACCATGGCGCAGTGTTTCTAACAAGTAAAACGGCAGCAGACCATTATTTCCGAATCTGCGACGAGATGCGAATTAACGTTCCCGATTCTATGAAATACTTCTGTGTGTCTGAATCAATCGCAAATTATTTGCAAAAATACATCATTTACCGTAAACGAAAAATTTTTTTCTGTACAAAAGTCGATGAACTTTTGGACGTTATGCAAAAACACAAGAACGAACTTATTTTTTTGCCGCTTTCAGACCCTCATAAACCCGAAATACCAAAGCTGCTCGAAAAAAGAAATTACAACTTCACAAAAGCTATACTGTATAGAACCGTTAGTAGCGACCTGTCTGACGTTAATATCAAGGAATACGACGTTCTGGCATTTTACACTCCGGGCGAAATAAAATCACTTTTCTACAATTTTTCAGACTACGAACAAGGTGATACAAAAATTGCGTGTTTTGGCACTGCAACAATAAAAGCTGCTAAAGCCGCAAAATTGCGCGTAGATATTCAAGCGCCGCGACAAAATGTACCATCGTTGACAATGGCAATTGAACAACATCTGAAAGAAATGGCGAAAAAACAGGGAAAGTAATCTACAATGTGATGCTTGATGACAACCAATACACTTTGCAGGGAAGAACGTTTGAGAGGCGGAAAAATTTTTTCTAACCTATTTGACAATGGACAAAGCTTCTTTCAGGCGCCATATAAGGTTTTTTGGCTGAAAGTTAATAACGTTGAAGAAAAATTTAAAGTTCAATTTGCTGTGTCTGCGCCTAAAAAACGCTTCAAAAGCGCAGTTTGTCGAAATTTGCTCAAACGTCGCTCAAGAGAAGCGTATAGAACAAACAAGCGTATATTGTATAAAGTAATTAATGAAAACGAGCAAGTGCAAGTACAAATGATTGTGGTATACTCTTGCGACCAAATGTTGCCATATGCAGATTTGGTTGATGCAATGAAAAAAATTCTGCAACTAATAGCTGATAAATTGAAAATTGAAAATTGAAAATGTTAAAATATCTGTTTATTGGCATTGTAAAGTTTTATCAATACAGCATCTCGCCGCTAAAACCGGCATCGTGTCGTTATGTGCCAACATGTTCGCAATACGCACTTGAGGCTCTAAAAAAATATGGCGCATTGAAGGGAGGATGGTTGTCGTTAAAAAGAATTTTTCGCTGTCATCCATGGGGCGGAAGCGGATACGATCCCGTGAAATAGTATTACTTCAATCTTTTAATTCTCTCTATTGCCTTTTCTACATTTTTTGCATCAGCAAAAGCCGTCAAACGGAAATATCCTTCGCCCGATGGTCCAAAACCTATGCCGGGCGTTCCAACTATCTGACATTCGTTTAATAGTTTGTCGAAAAACGCCCATGAGTTCATTTTGTCGGGTGTTTCAAGCCATATATAAGGAGCGTTTTTTCCGCCGTATGCCTTCAAACCGACATGTTTCAAGCCTTCGAGAATTGTTTTGGCGTTGTTCATATAGTAGGCTGTTGTTTGTGCTGTCTGCCGTTTGCCTTCGCGGGAATAAACCGCTTGGGCTGCACGCTGCACGATGTAACCCGTACCGTTAAATTTCGTACTTTGATGACGGTTCCACAGTTCGTTGACCGAAACCGTCGAATCGTTTTTGTCGTAAACGACAAGTTCTTTAGGCACTACAGTATAACCGCATCTAACCCCTGTAAATCCGGCTGTTTTTGAAAAACTGCGAAATTCAGCCGCTACTTCTTTAGCGCCATCTATTTCGTAAATAGAGCGCGGAATTTCGGGGTCGCTGATAAAGGCTTCGTAGGCGGCGTCGAATAGGATTAGCGACTTGTTCTTTTGCGCGTATTCGACCCATGCAGTAAGTTGCTGGCGGGTAAAAACGCTTCCGGTTGGATTATTTGGCGAACACAGATATATCACGTCTGCGCGCCGGTCGGGAACTTGAGCCGCAAAATCTTTTTCGGGCGGACACTCCAAATAGATGATATTATTCCACTGTCCGTTAGGCAAAAGCCAGCCCGCGCGCCCCTCCATAACATTGGCGTCGATGTATACCGGATAAACCGGGTCGCTAACGGCAACTATATTGTCCACAGAAAGAATATCTCCGAAGTGTCCGAGCGAACTTTTTGCCCCATCGCCTATAAATATTTCTTCGCCTGATAGCGAAATCCCTCGCGCGAGATAATCGTTTTCAAGTATAGCGTTTTTCAGAAAATCATATCCACATGCGGGGGCATAACCTCTGAACGTTGCGCCATTTGCCATCTCGTCTACCGCTACGTGCATCGCCTCAATAACGCTTTTGCAAAGAGGCTCGGTAACATCGCCAATTCCCAAAGAGATGACGTCGGCATCGGGATGAGCCATTTTATATTCCCTTACTTTTCGCGCTATTTCGCTAAAAAGATAATTTTCTGATAGCGCCTTAAAATTTCCATTTACCTGTACCATACTTTTTTAGTTTTTAGTTTTTAGTTTTTAGAGTTTAGACCCTAATATACACTCTACACTCTAATATCTACACTCTAATATCTATACTCTCCATTAAAAATCCATTCTGCTTTTCCGGCGAGGGTTACTCTGTTTGTTTCTTCGTTCCATTCTACTTCAAGTTCTCCGCCTGATAGTTCGATTGTTGCTTTGCGTTTTGCTTTTCCTTTAATGACTGCTGCAACGAGCGTAGCGCAAGCGCCTGTTCCGCATGAAAGCGTTTCGCCTGTTCCGCGCTCCCACACACGCATTTTTATACGGTCTGGCGAGACAATCTGTGCAAACTCAACATTGGTTCGTTCGGGAAAAAGAGGATGATTTTCAATTTTTTTGCCTGTTGTTTGGATATCAATTTGAGCGACATCGTCTACAAAAGTTACTGCATGCGGGTTGCCCATCGAAACGCATGTAAACGTCATTCCCTCAAGGAGTACGTTCATTGCGTCCGGATAGTCGACCGGTATGTCTACGGCTCTCAAACGTGGAACATCCATATCTACGCTTATTTTCTGCACTTTATCTTTCACGACTTCTAATCGCAATGTTTTTATGCCTGAACCCGTTTCAAGGCTTATTTCGGTTTTGTCGGTCAATTTTTTTTCGTACACATATTTGCCTATACACCGGGCAGCATTGCCGCACATGGCAGATTCCGAGCCATCAGCATTGAACATTCTCATTCGAAAATCGGCAACGGCGGAATTTAAGATTAACACCAAACCGTCAGAACCCACTCCGAAATTGTAGTCGCTCATTTTCGCAGCCAATAATTCGGGTTTTTCTAACGTCTCATTTCGTGAATCCACGTATATATAAGCATTGCCGGTTGCTTGCATTTTGTCAAACTGTATATTTTTCATTGATGTAATGTTTTTTTTATTTCGAGCGCAAAATTAGTTCATAACAGGGTAATGAACACGAACATTTCTTCGTAAAATAATCTAATAAAAGAAAGTTAATTAAAATTTTTCTAAAATGCGGAGTGTTTTGTGTAAAATTTGTAGTATGCAGGCTAAAAACATTTAAATATTTTACGTTGTTGAAAAAACTCATGCACGATTTATCAGACAAATAGTGTATGCAAACTAATGTAAACATACTTTTTTGTCATTTATATTTTTTTTTTCAAAAAAAACTCGTACTTTTGCGGCGAATAATAATCAAAAAAATCAGATGTGTTTTATGCCATTTTTTTTATCAATACAGTTGGATTTTAAGATTTTGAGCAAAGCAATAATATTTCTTGCTATTTTTCTCAAAACTTTATCAACTTGGGGGCAAACCGATATTGGACATTACAATTTCACTTACTATGGTACAAAGGAAGGGTTACCCCAAACCGATGTAGTGTCTATATTTCAGGACAGGACAGGTTATATTTGGTTTGGAACATATTCGGGGATAGCGCGGTACAACAGTAAAAATATGCAAATATTTTCGATTGCCGATGGACTGTCAAGCAATCTGATACTCGACATGGTGCAGGATGGGGTGGACTGTCAAAAATATTATTTTGTGACTGCAAATGGCGTTTCGATACTCGAAAACGATACAATACACTCTATTTTTCAGGGCAATGCATTTAACTCTGTGTATGTGGACAATAGCAATAGAAAATGGTTTTTTGGCGAAAAAGATATAAAGATACTTAGTTCAGACGGGGAGGTAGTTGACCCTAAATATATTCTTGGAAACAACATCGAACAAATATACTCCATTGCAGAACACATTGAATCATCGTCTCTCTACCTTGCAACAAACATAGGATTGATACATCTCACGAAAGATCATGGAGTTATTTTGATAAACGATTCTCACGAAATAGACTACCTTCACATTGATAACGACGATTTTCTTTGGGTATCTGTTAATAGTAGGCTTTACAGAGTACCGCTCGCAGAAATTGGCATAAAATTTGAGCTTACAAATTATCACCGGTATCGACATCTGAATTATCCTGTAAAAAAAATGACGCTGTCAAAAGACGGTTTTATTTGGGGCGTTACCAGCAGATTTGTTTTCAAAATAGAAAATTTCGACAGTCAGCCTATTGTATTTAACCGGTCAAACGGACTTGCCGGCGCATTAGTACATACGCTGATTTGCGACTACGAAAACAATATTTGGATAGGGATGGTTGGTGGAGTTCAAAAATTAGGCGACAAATCAGTTAGACAGATTAACTCTTATGTTACAGATGGTTACGTTTCAAAAGTGTTTGAAGACAAGAGAGGAAGAGTGTGGTTTGCGATGGAAAACTCGGTACACTATATTGCAGATGATGAAGTTGTAAATTTTTCTGAAAAATTGTTTCCTGATAAATCTGAATATCAGTCTATTTACGTAACTGAGCTTTCAAACGGTAATATTTTATTGCTCTACCCGTCGGGCTTAGGAATTGTTGACGTTAATACCCTTCGTTCGCTTTATTTTCGCAAATTTACTTCTTCTGAAGCACTTGAACACGTAGATTGCGTGATTGTTTCGTCACAAAACGAAATTTATATTTCCGATGCATACAACGAAATCCTATACTACATGCGCGATTTTCGTTCGCCTGTCCAAAAGATACTGTCTGATGGAGCTTTTGCCGGAGGGTATATGTTCGCTCAACATAATGGGCGCGTTTTGTCGCCGGGCAACTCAGGATTAAGCATTTTAAGCAGCGCAAACGTAGAGCCGTTTCTTACTTTTGATTTTCCGGTATGGGGGCTTTTTTCTTCTGACAACGACTTGTGGATAGGTTCCGAAAGAGGATTAGCGTTATTTTGTTCAGATTCGATTCATTTCATATACGACCAATGCGTGAATGCCATAACCGATGGAAGAGAGCCACAATACCTGTGGTTAGGAACCAATGACGGCGTGATACATGTAAATAAGGCAAACGGACAATCCAACATAAGCCTTTGCGACAAGATGGGACTACAACACAACGAAATAACCATTGGCGGACTTGCAACAGACAGCAACGGATTGCTTTGGATAGGAACATTTCAGGGATTATCAGTATTCGATTGCCACAAAATGCAAACTTATTTTACATCTCCACGCACCGATTTATTGATAACCCAAAACGGTAGTAAAGTTAACGCTATCAATGAATCAGACCTGCGCGCGTTCAATCACACGCTTCAATTTGAGATGATTTCCCTGTCATTTGTACACGAGGCAGACAATATCTTTGAATACACACTGATAAACGGCTCGGGCGCCATTGCGTCGTACACTACCACTAACGAAACAAACGTGCATTATGCAAACCTGCCGCCGGGAAATTACACATTTAAATATCGCAGTCGTGGCTTCTACGATATTTGGAACGATTTTGAATACGTTTCATTTGTGGTTGCCAAGCCATTTTGGATGAAATGGTGGTTTTTTGCCCTCTGTTTGGCTTCTGTTGCGGTATTAGTGCGCGTTGTAACGAATTGGCGCACCAAAATGCTGATACAAAGAAACTTGCAATTAGAGGAAATAATAACCGAAAACACAGCGCTTATGCAAAAATTGGCAGAAGAAAAAGAGCGATTTCAATCTATTTCAGATAACTTGCCAAATGGAGTATTATACCAATTTTATTTAGACACAAAAACAAATAAAATGAATTTTTCGTATTTTAGTTCAAGCAAACTCGACGAAAAATTAGGAGTAAAAGCCGAAGATTTGTTAAACGAAGATGCAAATATTTTTTCATTCGTACATCCAGATGATTTGGGATTATTGCATAAGTCAATAGAACACAGCGCTATGACGCTAACCGACCACGATGTTATGTTTCGTTATGGCAATGATGAAACATGGGTTCAAATTGTTGCCCGTCCACGCCGCGAAGGACATTTAATACTATGGGACGGTATATTGATGGAAATTACCCAGCGCAAAAAAATGGAACTTGAAATCAAAGAAGAAAAAAATCGTCTACAAATATTGAGCGACAGTATGCTTGAAGGTTTTGCGGCAAGAGAAAACGAATGGATGCGAGCATTAGACGATATGGACGATGGAGCGTTGTTTCGCTCAATAAGAGACATTGAAACAAAACTTTTCTGTTTTGATTATGTTAGCAAAACATGGGAAACAATAACCGGCGTTTCAGCCAAAGATACTTTATTGGACGCGAATAACGTTTTTCAACACATCCCTAAAAGAGACTTTGAAACGCTGACGAAAAACATATACGAATCGAATGAAGAACAAAAAAAATTCTTTGCCCAAATACGTTACATTCATCCTGTAAGTAAGAAAAAACGCTGGCTTCAAATCTCATCATACACCTGTTATGAAAACAAAAAGGTAATTTCCAACGGTTTTATTTTTGATGTTACAGCGCTTCATACAGCCGAACAAAATTTACATATAGAGCAGTCGCGCCTTAAAGCTCTCAACGACATGCCTGACGGCACGCTATTCAGAACTGCCCGAAATCATTCCGACCTTGTGCTTAAATTTGACTACGTTAGCGCCACATGGGAAAAACTTGTGGGCGTATCGCCTGAAAATACGCTTGCAGACCCCAGAAACGTTTTTATGAATGTTGTACCGGAAGACCTAAAAAATCTGATGCAAAAAATAGAAAGTTCATACGAGCCAATACAAAAGTTTGAAGTAGACGTCCGATATATACATCCGGTAACAAAAGAAGAACGCTGGCTTAATATATGGTCTTATCCACGTAGAGATGAAGAATTTACATATTCAGACGGATTCATTTTTGATGTTACAGAACGTAAAAAAAATGAAGTTGAATTAGCTAAATACAGAGATAATTTGGAGATTATAGTAAAGGAACGTACTGACGAATTACTTGTGTCGACCGAAGAACTAAAATCTGCAAACGAAGAGCTTTACGCTATTACCGAAGAACTGTATACTACCAACGAAGTATTAGATAAAACACTTGCAGACAATCGATATCAATTAGTCGTACTCGATTTGCTTGTTGAGGCTTCAGGGATAGGATTGTGGGATATGAAGATAGTAAAAGACGACCCAATAAATCCGGAAAATCCGTTTCTGTGGTCGCAAGAATTCAGGAAAATGTTGGGGTACACCGACGAAAATGATTTTCCCAATAAACTAAACAGTTGGAGTGACAAACTTCATCCCGAAGACAAGGAAAGAACATTGAAAGCCTTTAATAATCACATCCTTGACCGAAGCGGAAAAACACCCTATGATTTAGAATATAGGCTGTTGCGAAAAGACGGCGTGTATGGGTACTACAGGGCGTATGGCTCAACCGTTCGTAACGAAGTAGGAGAAGCTCAACGTATTGCAGGCGCATTGCAGGATATAACAGAAAAAACAATTGTAGACATGGAATTAGAGCAATACAGAACACAATTGGAGCAAATGATAGAAAAAAGAACTGCCGAACTGACAAAAGCAATGGAAAAAGCACAAGAATCAGACCACCTCAAGTCGGCATTTTTAGCAAACATGTCTCACGAAATAAGAACGCCTCTGCACGGCATAGTTGGATTAATACAGTTCTTCGAAAATGACCTGCCCGTCGAACAAAGACAGGAGTATATCAAAATCATCAACAACAGTAGTTCGCATCTGATGAGGCTAATTGACGAAATAATTGACGTCTCAAAAATTGAAGCCAAACAGATGACTATCAATCCCGTTTACACACAACTTAACGAAATGATGAACGAACTGAGAGTAAATTTTGAAACATACATGCAAACAATGAACAAACATACCATATCACTGATACTCGATGATGGTCAATTTATTGACCCTTGCGTAATAAAGGTAGATTCGTTCCGCCTGCGCCAAGTATTAGACAACCTGCTGAGCAATGCCGTGAAGTTCACCGAAAAAGGATATATACGCTTTGGTTACTGTAAATCGTCTAACATGCTCGAATTTTTTGTCGAAGACACAGGTATTGGCTTACCAGATGCACAACATGAAGTAATTTTCGAGCGTTTTCGTCAGGCTGAATTAGGACACAATCGACAGTACGGAGGCTTTGGACTTGGACTAAATATATCGCGTAGCTTAGTGCAACTCATGGGAGGCGATATGTGGGTAGAATCAAAACAAGGAGAAGGAGCTACATTTTATTTTACGATACCGGAAATACACTAAAATTAAAAAAAAATAAAAAAATAAAAATATGGATAGACCAATTAAGAAAAAACATCCTATAATTCGATACAAGTACTACATCGCAGGAGCAACGGTATTTATAGTATTTTTAGGATATGTGCTTGTTTCATCCTCCGGACCTAGACAACTACGATACGATGCGGACAGGTTGACCATTGCAGAAGTGCAACACGGACGGTTTCTTGAATACTTGGACGTTGAGGGTGTTGTTCAGCCCTTTTTAACCCGTAGATTAAACTCGCTTGAAAACGGAACAGTAGTAAAACTTGTTGCGCAAGACGGCGATATGTTGACCGCTGGCGATACAATTCTTGTCTTGCAAAATCCTGATTTGGTAAGACTTATTGATGACGAACGCGACGAATTGGAAAAGAAACGTATTAATTTCAGCGAACGTGAAATACTCATGCAGCGTAGAACATCCGAACTTAGAAGACAATCCCTGCAAACAGCCTATAATTTACGACGAATAAGCAAACAATATGAGTTGAGCAAATCGGAATTTGAAATGGGAGCAAGTAGTAGAGCCCAATTAGAACTTGCTGAAGAAGAATACAGATTTAGTCGCGTCAATACTGAAATGCTCTTGGAAGAACTTCGTCACGATTCTCTGATGAACGCCATACAGTTGACTTTGATGGAAAACGATTATCAGCGCGATTTAGAACGCTTTGAACGCAGCAGAAGCCGGTTAGACGACTTAATAGTACGTGCGCCAATTTCAGGACAATTAAGTCACATTAGCGTCATACCCGGCGAAAGAGTAGCCTCAGGTGGCAGTATAGGAGAACTGAAGGTGATTGACCAATTCAAAATAAGTACGCGCGTTAGCGAATTTTACATAGACAGAATAATGCCCGGACTAACCGCAACGGTCACATGGCAGGGAGAAAGATTCCCGTTGAAAATAACCAGAGTAAATCCAGAAATTAGAGAAAGACAATTTGCTGTAGACCTCATCTTTACTGAAGAACAACCCGAAAGAATGAGAATTGGACAAAATTATCGCATTCAAATTGAATTAGACCAGCCTGAAGAGGCATTAGTGATGGCAAAAGGGAGTTTTTTACAAGCAACCGGAGGACAATGGATATTTAGATTGAACGAAACAGGAGATAAAGCCACCAAAGTGGACATAACAATAGGAAGACAGAATCCTCAACAATACGAAATATTAGACGGACTTAGATCGGGCGACAGAGTTATAATTTCGGGGTATGACAACTTTGGAGATGCCGAACAAATAGTGCTAAGATAGCAATTAGTTTGAGGAAAAAATAAATAGTAGAAATATTTAAAAATGGAATTAAATTTTAATAAAATCGATGCCAAATGGCAAAAATACTGGGAAGAAAACCGCATTTTTCAAGTTACAGAAAACCAAGATAAACCAAAATATTATGTACTCGACATGTTCCCATACCCGTCGGGCGCAGGGTTGCACGTTGGACATCCGTTAGGCTACATAGCAAGCGACATATACAGCAGATTTAAGCGCCATCAAGGCTTTAATGTATTACATCCGATGGGATATGATGCATACGGACTGCCGGCAGAGCAATATGCGATAAAAACAGGACAACACCCCGCTGTTACAACCGAACAAAATATTAAGCGTTACCGCGAACAATTAGATAAAATAGGCTTATCTTTTGATTGGGAACGCGAAGTGTGGACGTGCGAGCCGAAATACTATAAATGGACTCAATGGGCGTTCATAAAAATGTTTCATTCGTACTACTGTCACGAAAAACAGCAAGCGCGTCAGATTGACGAACTGATAAATATATTTAAAACTCAGGGAAGCAAGGCAGCATCGGCTGTGTGCACCGAAGAAATATTCTTCACCGCAGAGGAATGGAACGCATGGACAGAACACGAACAACAGGAAAAACTACTCAATTATCGTATCGCGTATTTAGCAGACACTATGGTGAACTGGTGTCCTGCGCTGGGAACAGTGCTTGCCAACGACGAAGTAGTCGACGGACTCTCTCAACGCGGCGGACATCCGGTGGAGCAAAAATTGATGCGCCAGTGGTGCCTTCGTATTTCGGCGTATGCAAAAAGACTATTAGAAGGTTTGAACAATATTGACTGGACAGAATCATTGAAAGAAACACAAAAAAACTGGATAGGACGAAGCGAAGGAGCTGAAATACAATTTAAAATACAAGATTCTGCAAATTCGAATTCATTTATAGAAATTTTTACAACCCGTGCAGATACTATTTATGGAGCCACTTTTATGGTTTTGGCGCCCGAAAGTAAATACGTAGAAACTTTAGTTCATCCCGACCACAAACCCGCAGTAGACGCGTATATAGAAGAAATGAAACATCGCACCGAACGCGAGCGTATAGCCGACAGGCGTGTAACAGGCGTTTTTTCAGGCTCTTATGTTATTAATCCCTTCAATGCAGAAAAATTACCCGTCTGGATTGCTGATTATGTGCTTGCCGGCTACGGCACAGGAGCAATAATGGCAGTGCCGGCTCATGACAGTCGCGATTATGCTTTCGCAAAACAATTCAATTTGCCAATAATTCCGCTAATTGAAGGATGTGATGTGTCTGAAGCAAGCTACGACGCAAAAGAAGGAATAATGAAAAACTCAGGTATTCTCAACGGTTTGACAGTGATACAGGCTATAAAGCGAGCTAATGAATACATATGCGAAAAAAATATCGGACGCGTTAAAATAAACTACCGTCTCAGAGATGCCATCTTCAGCCGACAGCGTTATTGGGGAGAACCTTTCCCGATTTACTACAAAGACGGATTACCATATACCGTTGACGAAGCCGACTTACCAATAATACTGCCCGAAGTAGACAAATTTTTACCAACCGAAACAGGCGAGCCGCCGTTGGGACACGCAAAAAATTGGACATACAGAGGACAGCCACTCGAATTGTGCACAATGCCCGGATTTGCCGGCTCATCGGCATATTTTTTACGCTATCAGGACCCGCACAACAACAACATGTTAGTATCGCCAAAAGCAAATGAATATTGGCGAAACGTAGACCTGTACATAGGCGGAACAGAACATGCAACCGGACATCTGATATACAGCCGTTTTTGGAACATGTTCCTATACGACGCAGGAGTTGCGAAAGACGAAGAGCCATTTAAAAAACTTGTAAATCAGGGAATGATACAAGGACGTTCAAATTTCGTGTATCGAATTAAAGGCGCTAATAAATTTGTGTCGCTAAACCTAAAAGATAAATATGATACCACCGAACTGCACGTAGATATAGACATTGTAAAGAATGACGTTCTTGATATAGAAGCCTTTAGAAATAGTAGTCCCGAATACAAAAACGCCGAATTTATTTTAGAAAATGAAAAATATGTATGCGGATGGGCAATTGAAAAAATGTCAAAATCAATGTATAACGTCGTAAATCCTGATACAATAATAGAACAATATGGCGCAGATACATTGCGCATGTATGAAATGTTTTTGGGTCCATTAGAATATTCAAAGCCATGGGATACAGCTGGTATAGAAGGAGTACATCGGTTTTTACGAAGGGTGTGGAGTTTGTTCTTTTCTAGAGACGGCAATCTGCTTGTTACCGATTCTTCACCTACTCCTCAAGAACTCAAATCATTACATAAAACAATAAAAAAAATAACCGCAGACATAGAAAATTTTTCATTCAACACTGCTGTTAGTGCATTTATGATTTGTGTGAACGAATTGCACGAGCAAAAATGTAACAAACGGCTTATTCTTGAGCCTTTTGTTGTTCTTCTGGCGCCTTTTGCGCCTCACATTTCGGAAGAACTTTGGCAAATGTTGGGGCATGAGCAAAGCGTCGTAGATACACCTTATCCGGTTGTAAACGAGCAGTTTCTTGTCGAAAATAGCTTTACATACCCTGTTTCGTTCAACGGCAAAATGCGCTTTACTATTGATTTGCCAATAGATATAGATGCTAAAAAGGCTGAAGCTATTGCGCTCGACAACGAAATAACTCAAAAATGGCTCGAAGGAAAACAACCGAAAAAAATCATTTTTGTACCAAAAAAAATAATTAATATTGTCTACTAAATTGTTAAAAACCCTGAAACCTCAAGCTATTTTTTTTGATATCGACGGCACCTTAGTTAGCTTCAAAACTCACACCATCCCTGCATCGACAAAGGCGTCGATAAAGCGATTGAGAGATAAGGGAATAAAAGTTTTCGTTTCTACAGGTCGGGCGCTTTGCGATATAAATAATCTTGAAGACCTTGTGTTTGACGGATATATCACAGCTAATGGCGCATATTGCATTGATGCCGACCAAAATGTTATTGCGCAGAGATTGTTGCCAAAAGAAAATTTGCGCAGATTGATAAAATACATGGAAGAGAAGCCTTTTTCGTGTGGATTTATGACAAATGCAGGTAATTTTATCAATTTTGTTGACGAGGCTGTGGCGACAGTCAGTAAGCTTGTTAATCTTCCTGTATCACCTGTGAAGCCAATTTCTGAAATAATTCAACACGATGTTTATCAGTTAGACGCTTTTATTGATGTAGAACAGGAAACCGAACTTATGAGTACAGTCTTTCCGGATTGTAGCAGTGGGCGCTGGCATTCGTCTTTTATTGATATAACTGCCAAAAATTGTACCAAAGCGGCTGGTATGGAGAGTTTTTTCGCCCATTTTGGTATAAACAGGGAAGAAACAATGGCTTTTGGCGATGGCGGGAATGATATTGATATGTTGAAACTCGCTGCAATTGGCGTTGCTATGGGCAACGCCGGCGACGAAGTAAAGGCTGTAGCTGACTATATTACAGATTCAGTAGACCGTGACGGAATAAGCAAGGCTTTAGACTATTTTAATATTTAGCGCTTTACGCGTTCAATCATCTTCATTCGGGTCTACGCCTGCATATCCTTTCATAATGCCGCGACTTGAACTACGAACAAAGTTAATAATATTGTCTCGTTCTTCGCTGTATGAATAATTATCTTCGATGTACTTTAATGCCTCTCCGTGATTCATGTCCTTCAAGTAAAGTTCGCGATAGATGTCTTGTATTTCCCAAATTTTTTCGTTTGTAAATCCGCGTCTACGCAATCCGACTGAGTTAACGCCAACGTAGGCAAGCGGGTCTCTGGCAGCCATAACGTATGGCGGTACATCCTTGCGTACTTTCGAAGCTCCTGCTATCATTACGTGAGCGCCGATTCTCACAAATTGGTGTATCATTGTGCCTCCGCCTATAATAGCCCAATCGTCGATAACTACCTCGCCGGCAATACCGGAGTGGCTAACTACTACGCAATGGTTGCCAATTTTTGCATCGTGTGCAATATGAGCGTAAGCCATAAGCAAGCAATTGTTTCCTATAACGGTTTTTAGTTTGGTCTTTGTGCCTCGATTTACCGTAACGTATTCGCGTATGATTGTGTTATTGCCTATTTCAACTGTAGTGTACTCGCCGCCATATTTAAGGTCTTGAGGGTCGCCGGATATGACGGCGCCGGGAAAAATTTTACAACCTCCGCCTATACGTGCTCCATCCATAACTACAACGTTGGACATGATGTGTGTGCCATCGCCTATTACAACGTCCCCGGCAATGTTTACAAAAGGGTCAATAATTACGTTTTCGCCTATGCTGGCGTTCGGATGAACACACGCTAACTGATGTATCATTTATGATTTGCGTTTTTATAAATATTCTGAAAACTACTCCTTAACTTTAACTATTTGCGCCGTCAACTCGGCTTCGGTAACCAACGTTTCGCCAACGTATGCCTGAGCCATCATCGTGGCTATGCCGCGACGTATTTCGCCAACTAATTCTAATCGCATAACTAATGTGTCGCCCGGCACAACCATTTTTCTAAATTTTACTTTATCAATTTTCAAGAAAAAAGTCAAGTAGTTTTCGGGGTCTGGCACTGTGCCTAACACTAATATTCCGCCTACTTGAGCCATCGATTCGATTATAAGCACGCCCGGCATTACTGCCTGAGACGGAAAATGACCTACAAAGAAGGGTTCGTTAACGGTAACGTTTTTAACGCCTATGACGGACGATTCGCTTATGCTGGAAATCTTGTCTACTAACAGAAATGGCGGACGATGCGGCAATATGTTTTGTATTTGCTCAATATTAAACACAGGAGTTTGCTTAGGGTCGTATTGCGGAATCAATGCCTTTGACATCTCCTTTTTGATAATTTGACGTAACAGGCGCGCCATTTGATTGTTGGCGGCATGTCCGGGACGCGTGGCAACTATGCGACCCTTGATGCGTTTGCCCACAAGTGCAAAATCACCAAGCAAGTCAAGCAACTTGTGTCGCGCCGGCTCATTGCTGAAACGAAGTTCCAAATTGTTGAGAACGCCTTCGGGTTTGACCTGAATTTTAGGCATTTTGAAAAGTTCTGCCAAGCGGTCAAGTTCGGATTGTCCAACTGGCTCGTCTACAATAACTATGGCGTTATCTAACGCGCCGCCTTTAATCAGGTTGTGTTTCAACAATTGCTCTAATTCGTGAAGAAAGACGAATGTTCGACAAGGCGCTATCTGTGTCTCAAAATCTTCCATATTGCTCATCATGGCATATTGATGTCCAAGAGTACGAGAGTTATAGTCAATCATCACATCTGCGTTGAAACGCTCGTCGGGAAACAGAACTATTTCAACTCCTTTTGCCTTGTCGGCATACACAATTCGTTCCTTTACTTCAAAATATTTGCGAACCGCCTCCAATTGAATTATTCCGGCTTCTTTTATCATTTCCACAAAAGGTCGCGAACTACCGTCAATTATTGGCATTTCGGGTCCGTTAATTTCAATCAGAGCGTTGTCAATATCCATTCCCCACAGAGCAGCCAGCACATGTTCGACTGTGCAAACTTTTACTCCGTTTTCTTCGAGGGTCGTTCCTCGTGATGTGTCGGTAACGTTGTCGGCTATTGCAGAAATTATAGGTTGATTTTCCAAGTCGATACGCTTGAACTTATATCCCTGATTATCCGATGCCGGACGAAGCGTTAGCTCTACCTCTACGCCTGTATGTAGTCCTTTACCCTTTATTGATACGGGTTTTTGGAGCGTCTGTTGTTTTACAAGCATTTTTGAATAGTTTTACATTTAATAATACCCAGCATTATTTACCCGGTCTAAGTTTTCTAACTTGCAATCCTGTTTGCCACATTTCCGATTCGCGCAGTGCTTTCAATTCTACTTCCAATTCGGCTTTATAGTTAACTCCGCTTGTTGATTCGAGCACTCGGGTACATTCGCGTCCGTCTTTTACACGCGCATACAGGTCTTCGAAAACCGGCATGACGGCTTCAGCGAAACGCGGACGCCAGTCTAACGCGCCACGTTGTGCCGTTGCAGAGCAATTGCTGTACATCCAGTCCATGCCGTTCTCGTCAACTAAGCGTATAAGACTTTGCGTGAGTTCTTCAACTGTTTCGTTGAAGGCTTCGCTGGGCGAATGTCCGTTGTCGCGCAATACTTTGTACTGTGCATCCATGATTCCGGCAAGAGCACCCATAAGTACTCCACGTTCGCCGGTCAGGTCGCTGTAAACTTCCTGTTCAAATGTGGTAGGAAAAAGGTATCCCGAACCTATGGCTATACCAAGTGCAAGTGTGCGTTCTAACGCGCGCCCTGTGACGTCGCGAAAAACAGCATAGCTTGAGTTTATGCCGGCGCCGGCTAAAAAGTTGCGTCTAACGCTGGTGCCCGAACCTTTAGGGGCAACCAAAATTACGTCTACATCATCAGGTGGTACAACGCCGGTCTGCTCTTTGTATGTGACAGAGAAACCATGTGAGAAATAAAGTGCATCACCTTTGTTTAGACACGGTTTTATTGTTTGCCACAGTGCGCGTTGAGCAGCATCAGAAACTAAATACTTGATGATTGTTGCCTTTTGTGCTGCTTCCTGAATAGGAAATAACGTTTTGCCCGGCACCCAGCCATCTGCGACAGCCTTGTCCCAGTCGGCTTTAAATTCGGGAGCTTGCCCTATTATGACATTGAATCCGTTGTCGCGCATGTTGAGCGACTGTGCAGGTCCTTGAACGCCATAGCCAATCACGGCGATAGTTTCGTTTTTCAGTATTTCCCGAGCTTTGCTAACCGGAAATTCTTCGCGTGTAACAACCTCTTCAACTACACCGCCAAAATTTATTTTTGCCATTTATTGCCTTATTTTTAATTTATTACAATTTTGAAATTTAAGTTATAAAATTTTCGCAAAGATAAGTAAAATTAATTTTATTTTCAAAAAAATTATGTTGTTTTTGAAAAAAAAATACCTATTGTGTAGTTTGTGTCGAAATTTTTACTATCTTTGTTAATTGAAAAAGTTCTTTTTGATAATACAGGTATAAAAAAAATGGCTATAATAAAATCAGTTCGCGGATTTACTCCGGTTTATGGTAAAAACTGTTACTTTGCTGACAACGCAGCAATTATAGGCGACGTAATCATCGGCGATGATTGCAGTATATGGTTTAACGCAGTTTTGCGTGGAGATGTAAATTCTATCCGCATTGGCAATAAAGTTAATATACAGGATGGCTCGGTGCTGCACACCCTGTATGAAAAATCAATAGTCGAAATAGGCGATAACGTGTCAGTTGGGCACAACGTGGTGGTTCATGGAGCAAAAATATGCGACAACGTTTTAATAGGTATCGGTTCTATTATACTTGACCATGTTGTTATTGGCGAAAACTCAATAATAGCGGCCGGAGCAGTAGTATTAACCGGAACAATAGTAGAACCGGGAAGTTTGTATGCCGGAACGCCCGCAAAAAAAATAAAAGACGTTAGCCCTGAGCAAACCCGCACTATGATAGAACGAATAGCTAACAACTACTTAATGTATGCCGGATGGTATGACGAAAAACTATAAATTGCTTCAGTCTTATGAAGATTGAATAATAGAAAAACAGTAAAAAATGCCTACAGGAGCAAAGGATTTTACACGTGGAAAAATTTTCCAACCGTTAATAAGATTGGCTATGCCAATAATGGCAACAAGTTTTGTTCAAATGGCTTATAATCTCACTGATATGGCGTGGATTGGACGATTGGGCGCCGAATCTGTGGCTGCAATAGGAACGGTAGGGATGATAACTTGGATTACATCATCGTTTGCAATGTTGTCAAAAGTAGCTGCCGAAGTCAGTATAGGTCAAGCGCTTGGCGCCAAAAAGGGGCGCGAAGCAATGGCATTTGCATCGCATACTACAACATTAAGTTTATTGATATCGCTCGTGGTAGGCGCTATGTTGTTTTTTAAAGCAGATTTTATACTGTCGTTTTTCAAATTATCACAACACATTAGCTGCATTGCCGTTGAGTACCTTAAAATAATTTCGGCAGCAACTCCATTTTCGTTTATCATACTCAACTTTATGGGCATATACAATGGCGCCGGCAGAAGCAATATTCCTTTTTACTTGGTTTCATTGGGATTAGTTTTCAATATGCTGTTAGACCCGTTGTTAATCTTTGGTATTAATGGATTGTTAGAAGGAATGGGAGTTAAGGGCGCAGCTATTGCAACATGGATTTCGCAAGGGTTAGTTATGGCATTGCTTATTTTTAGACTACGTAGAAAAGACGGTATTTTAAACAGATTCAGGTTTATTGTTCGTTTGCGTGGCAGCTTGACCCTGCGTATTTTTCGATTGGGATTTCCTATTGCTATAATGACCTTGTTTTTCGCCACAATAAACACTTGGTTAGTACGTATCGCTTCCATAAAAGGCGGTTATCTTGGGGTTACAACGCAAACAACGGGCGGACAGATAGAAGCTATAACATGGAGCACTTCTCAAGGTTTTTCTACAGCCTTAGGAGCTTTCGTAGCTCAAAATTTTGCCGCCGGTAAAATGAGCAGGGCATGGATGGCATACCGGTACACCCTTGCTGCTTTATTGTCATTAGGGCTCATTATCACTGTGGCTTTTATTTTTTTTGGAGAACAAATTTTCGGCGTTATTATTCCTGAAAACGATGCAGCGAAAGCGGGCGGACATTATCTTTTTGTGATGGGTTTCGCACAAATATTTGTAATGCTCGAACTAACAACACAAGGTATGTTCAACGGAATGGGGCGAACTATGCCGCCGGCTATAGTGAGTATAATTCTAAATTTGGCGCGAATACCATTGGCTTTATTTCTTTCGTCAATAATGGGAATATCAGGCGTGTGGTGCGCTATTGCTATTTCCAGTATAATCAAAGGAATAGCGCTTCCTATATGGCTAATGAAAAAAAAATAAAAAAAAATAAAAAGTATTTTTTGCAAACTCACTAAAAAAGCTTACTTTTGCGACAAAAATATAAAATGAAATCATTAACTATCCTAAAAATAGGAGGGAACGTCATAGACAATCCAAAAATTCTCGAATCGGTTCTACGTGATTTTGCAGAATGGCAAAACTCTAAATTGCTTGTTCATGGAGGAGGAAAAATTGCCGATAAATTGCTGTTAAAACTTGGTATTACCCCGACAATGGTAGATGGTCGTAGAGTAACAGACAGTGCAACGTTAGACGTTGTGACTATGGTATATGCCGGCTTGATTAACAAACAAATCGTAGCCAAATTGCAGAGCTATTCCTGCAATGCTATTGGGCTTAGTGGCGCTGATGCAAATGTGATACTTGCCCAAAAACGTCAGGTTGTAGGCTTGGATTATGGATTTGTAGGCGATTTAGAAACCGCAAATGTCTCTGAAAAAACACTTACAAACATTTTTAAATCCGGTTTTGTTCCGGTAATAGCGCCGATAACACACGACGGCAAAGGTATTTTGCTCAACACAAATGCTGATGATATAGCCTCGAGCGTGGCGAGTGCAATGGCTAAAAATTTTAGTGTGCAATTGGTTTATTGTTTTGAAAAAGCAGGTGTATTGCACACTCCCGATGATGAAAACTCGGTGATTGATTTTTTAGACACAGCGTTGTATGAACGCTACAAAGAACAAGGAATTTTTACCGCAGGAATGTTACCAAAGTTGAATAGCGCTTTTGCGGCGCTTCACAACGGAGTTGATGAAATACGCATTTGCAACCCGGAAGGGATAAAGCAGGGTGGAACACGAATTAAGTTATAAAATAGAAAAAATGCCCGATATTGACGTTCACAAACATAATTTTATGTTGCAAAACAGTTTTGAGCAACTACACGGAGGCATATTGTTAGGCAATACGGACTCCGTATGCAAACAATTCAAACATCTCGGCAAGTATATTGTAGCGCCTGAAAATGCCAACGGATTTTTGTTATATATTCCTTCAAATGTTGCGTCAACAAGCCCGATACACATCGATTGCTGTTGTGATTCTCCCGCAAACTTGCGCAATTTTATTATTCTCGAAGCCGGAAGTTCTGCAAAAATAATGATTAGTTACCACACAAAAATAGGGTGGGAGAGGGGAGAAGTTAACGATAATACCGAAATAATTCTAAACAAGGCTGCCAATCTGGAAATGACGCGACTGTCAGACGTTAAGAGCCTAACGTCTGAAACAACTGTGCAGCAAGACACAAGCTCTCACATGAAAACCTATTTTGTCTCCAAGTGTAAGCGCAAACTGTACAATAAGCTAAGAGTTAACCTCAATGGCAAAAATGCGATACATACCGTTTGCAGTCTGTCCATCACACAGCATGACGAATACATAGACAATAATGTTCAAATTGTACACGCTGCGCCGGAGTGCGCAAGCTCCCAACTTTTTAAACATATTCTATCAAATGCATCAAAAGGCGCTTTTACCGGACGCATTATCGTAAACAAGGAATCGCAGAAAACTAAGGCTTACCAGCGAAGTAGCAATATTTTGCTTAACAGCAGGGCAAAGATGAATATCAGTCCGCAATTGGAAATATATGCCGATGATGTGAAATGTAGCCACGGCGCCACAGTTGGACAATTAGACGAACAAGCCTTATTTTATTTGCGTTCACGCGGAATTGACAACGAAATAGCAAAAAAAATGCTTTTATCGGCTTTCGCAGAGGAAGTTATTAATGACATATCATGCAAACAATTCCGTAATTTATCATTAAAAATGGCGAATATCGAAAAAATGTTTAATATAATATAATGTATAACCCAATGTCAGAAAAAATATCGGAAATAAACGTATATTCTGAAGAAATTTATCTGTTTGTCAGCAAATTAATAAATCAATTAACAGTACGACAGAACGTTTTTTCGCGCGAAACTTTTAATGAGATACTAAAAATGCCCAACGTGCACCTTTTTGTGATGCAGGATGACAATGAAATTCTGGTGGGAACGACCACTGTGGGTATATACAGTACGCCAACAGGCAAAAAAGCGTGGATTGAGGATGTAGTGATAGACGAAACAGCCAGAGGAAAAGGCTACGGAAAAAAAATAGTTGAACACGTCATTAATTTTGTTCGAAATTTGGGAGTAAACAAACTATCGTTAACTTCCAACCCGTCGCGTATTGCTGCAAATAATTTATACAAAACGCTTGGTTTTGAAAAATATGAAACGAACGTTTACAAAATGAAAATATGACAGGGATTGATTATTATAATTTTTATTTGCGATAAAAGATGACCCCGCAGAAAATATTTTTTTTCGGTTTGTGTGTAATAGCAATAATTTTTGGAGTTTCGGAAGTTATTCCCGAAGGAACAAGGGTTGGCGAAATAGAAATTCGGACGCCGGACTACAGAAAATGGATAGTGTCTGATACGTTGAAATATAGAGATATAAGTGCAATTATCGCATCGGTTGATACTACTGAAATACATTTCGAACAAATTGATTTTAATAAAACTGATTCAATTGCAGAGGAGGCAATCAATACAGACATTGAAGTTGCGGCCGCTCCCGTTGCGAACGCTCGCAGCAATTTCAACACAACAATAATATCCAATGTAACTAACATACGACTTTCAGACGATTTTTATCCTTTTGAATACCCTCCCGGAATGGATACCCTTCTGTACCCATTTTTTCGAACTGTTCATCAAAACAGACTTGTGCGCGTTCTGCATTATGGCGATTCGCAAATAGAGGCAGACCGCATTAGCTCAACAATTCGCAATCATTTTCAAATGCTCTATGGAGGACGCGGACCCGGCTTCCTGCCAATAGTGCCGGTTCACGACGTTGCTATAACTTTTCAACACAGAGTAGCGCCCGGATGGAAGAGATTTTCTGTATTAGACAGAGGCATTAACGCATTAGTTCCTGACAGGCGTTTTGGAGTTTCCGGAAATTTTGTGAGATATGAGCCTGTCAACGAAGAAGATACAGTTGCAGCTATTGGATTAACCCCCTATTATGGAGGTTTTCGCAATGCACGAACCTTCACGGATGTTAGACTTTTTTACGGAACAGCGCAAAAACCATTTACAGCAGTTGTATTTCAGGATACTTTGGAAAATTTTTATACTCTAAACAATATCTCGCATACATGGTGGCGTTTCGAATCTCCACAAAATTCGCTTGACCTGCAATTAATAACATCAGATATGCCCGATATATATGGAATTGCACTCGATGGTGAACGTGGCGTTGCTGTAGACAATTTACCACTGCGTGGAAGTTCAGGTCTTGACTTCAGTCGAATGGACACAGAGCAAATGAGACAAATGCTTGGAATAATGGATGTAGAACTGTTGATACTGCAGTTTGGAGCAAATATTGTTACGCGATTTGCGGACGACCACGAAAATTATTCTCGTAGATTTGCGTTACAACTGCAAACACTAAAATCGCTGAAGCCGGGATTGATGATAATTGTTGTTGGAGTAAACGATATTTCTGAGAACACTCCGGAAGGATACGTTACTCGTAATAACGTCGAAAATATACGAAATGCACAGAAAAAAGCCGCATTTGAAGCTGGATGCGTTTTCTGGGACTTATTTGAATCAATGGGAGGACAAAACTCAATGCCCAGCTGGGTTTTCGCAGAGCCGCCATTAGCACAAACAGATTTCATGCACTTTACTCCAAGAGGCGCAAGAATAGTTGGAGAATTGTTTTGTAAGGCTTGGACATGGGAACATCAAAAATTTAACCAAAAAATGTCAAAATGATGCGTGATAAGTTTGAACTAATGCTACCGGTTGGTTCGTGGGAATCGCTTGCAGCAGCCTTACAAACAGGTTGTGACGCCGTATACTTTGGAGTGGGAACTCTTAACATGAGAACGCAATCATCGACAAATTTCACAAAAGAAGATATACAACAGATTGTTGCCGCATGTCATGAAAAAAATGTAAAAGTATACCTTACGCTAAACACAATTATCTATGACAGCGATATGACGATAATGCAGGAAACGGCAGATACATGTCTGAGGTGCGGTATAGATGCAGTTATTGCTTCAGATATGGCAACTATTCTTTATCTGAGACAAATAGGGCTGCCGGCGCATGCATCAACACAGCTAAACATTAGCAATAGTAGAGCAGTGCAGTTTTTTGCGCAATTTTGCGATGTAATTGTGCTTGCACGAGAATTGAACTTGGAACAAGTGGCTGAAATAAGTACATTTATCCAAAAAAACAACATCACAGGACCTTCAGGAAACTTAGTCAAAATTGAAATGTTTTGCCATGGTGCCTTATGTATAGCAGTTTCAGGTAAATGTTATCTCAGTTTGCACGAGTACAATCGTGCGGCTAATCGCGGCGCTTGCGTACAGATATGCAGACGTTCATATACGGCTACAGACAACGAAACTGGACGTCAATTAGAAATAAACAATTCGCACATAATGTCGCCAAAAGATTTATGTACAATAAGTTTCATTGACAAGATGATTGAAGCCGGCGTGAAGATATTTAAGGTAGAAGGACGTGCGCGCGGACCCGAATACGTAAAAATAACCGGCGAATGTTACAGCGAAGCCTTACAAGATTATAGCAACGGTAAATTTAGCGTCGATAAATCGAATGAATGGACGGCGAGGCTGAAAACAGTATTCAATCGAGACTTCTGGGACGGTTACTATCTTGGAAAAACTTTTGCCGAACTTAACGATTCGTATGGCTCAAAAGCAACGTTAAGAAAAGAATACATAGCCTTGTGTAGAAATTATTTTGCAAAAATTGGCGTCGGAGAATTTCAAATGCAGTCCGGAAAAATGTTGGTAGGAGACAAAATACTTATTATTGGACAAACCACAGGCATTGTAGAAATGACCGTATCTGAAATACGCGTCGATTTGAAGCCGGTAGAACAGACCCTAAAAGGCGAAGTGTTTTCAATGCCATTGCCAAAAAATGTTAGAAGAGGAGATAAAATATACGCCCTGATTGACGTTAACGAAAATAGATTTATAAAAGAACGATAAAAATGTATAAAAAAAATTGTATTTGAAAAAAAAAAGTTATCTTTGCAAAAAAATTTTAATTGATATGAAACCGGACGAAAAATGGAATAAATGCTTTATTGAGGCGATAGAAGAAAAATTTTCAAAGCGAACACATTTAGTTAGAGCTTTGAGAGACTTGTTGGAAATTGAACGCGAAGCCGTATACAGACGACTACGCAGCGATGTTCCTTTCACATATGCTGAAGTTGTAACTATTTCTTTGGCATTTAATATTTCTTTGGATAAAATTATTAGTACAGGTTCAGGATATATACCTTTTCACTTGCGACTTGTGGACTATATTGATCCAACTGAAAAAGAATTGATGTTTTTGAGGAAAGTTATAGATTCTATAGGCGGACTGGACAAAACCAACGGAACAGAATTTATGGATGTGTGCAATAAACTGCCCAGACAGTTGCTTGCAGGATATGAGTATTTAAATAGATTTTATCTATTCAAATGGCAATATCAATATGGAGTTGAAAAAAAATTAGAGCCGTTTACAAATATTGTCATTTCCAACGAAAAGCGAGAATTGACTGAGGAGTACAACAATGCCATAAAAAAAGTGCCACAATCCAACTTCATTTTTGACTATATGCTTTTTGATTACTTGGCAAATGATATCAATTATTTCTTTGATATCCAGATGATTTCAGAGGAAGAAAGAAATTTAATCAAAAAAGATGTTTGTCAATTGCTCGACTACCTGTCGGAAGTTGCTACAAATGGGTGTTACCCCGAAACAAATAACAAAGTCAATTTGTATATCTCACGATTGAACGTCAGCACAAACTATAGCTATGTCAGCACTGCAAAACATCAAATAGCTTTCGTTCACGTGTTCGACAAGTACGAACTGTTTACATACGACCCCAATACAGTAGCCGATTTTATAACATGGCTTCAGATGAAGAAAAGCACAGCTTTTCAAATAACGGAGGTAGACAAAAAAAGCAGAGTAGAGTATTTTAACAAACAACGCAGACTGTTTGATGATATTTGAACATTGCCTAAAAATTAAGCAACATTTAATATCATCTGTCTGTGAAACAGTTCATTGTATGAGATCAGGGTTTTGCTCTTAGTTAGCCCTATTGGTTTGATTTTGCTTTGGATAATGTCGTATAAATGATTGTTATTCAGCGCATAAATCTTTACAAGAACGTCGTATTGTCCTGTTATTAGGTGACATTCAACAATTTCGTGGATATTTTTTAATTTCTCAATTATATCGGCAATATCTTCTTTTTGTGCGAAATTTAGTGAAAGATACGCACATGTTTTATATCCTATCTTATTGATATTAAGCATAAATTCGGAGCCAGTGATGATACCGTTAGCTATCAATTTTTGGACTCTTTGGTGAATTGCCGCTCCTGAAACACCACAAATTCTGGAAACTTCTAAAAACGATATTCGTGCATCGTTTGAAATGATATTGAGGATTTTGTAATCCAATTCGTCTAAATTATTTTCTTCCATAGTTACATGAAATTTTTCTTACAATCGTTATTTTCTTAAATAATTTCGCAAAAATAATGCAATTTTTGTAAAAAAATAATATTTTTGCATTTTTTTTACAGCATGGTACTAATAAATTCTCAATTTCTGAAGGTTGCAGACGATGAAATACAGCGTCAAATCGAAAAACGAATAGTATGGTTTCAGACTGCAAACAGAGATAAAAAAATTATCAAATTGGACAGTGGCGATGTAGTAAGACCTCTGGCTCCTTGTGTTGTTGCCGCAATGACAAAGGCCATGGCTGAAATGGGCAACGAAGCTACATTCAGAGGACGCGGTCCGTTGGAGGGTTATCCGTTCTTAACCGAAGCCATCGTAGCCTTCAACTATAGAAATTACAAAATAAAAATTGAAACCGATGAGGTTTTCATCAATCACGGTACAAAAGAAGATTTGATAGGCATTGGCGATATTTTTTGCAGAGATAATAGAATTGCAGTCATAGACCCTGTTTCTCAGGACTTTGTAGAGGGTAATGTGATAGGAAGTCATATCGGCGATTTAAGCGAAAATCGCCAATGGAGCAATATTTTGTATCTCGAATGTAAAAAAGAAAATAATTTCATGCCCGATTTTCCTAAATCGAGATTTGATGTCATTTATCTGAGTTATCCCAACAATCCTACAGGTTGCGTGATGACCCGTGAAATACTCGAAAAATGGGTAAAATATGCAATCAAAAACGAAATACTGATATTGTTCGACGCAACCTACAAATCATTTATAACCGACCCTGATATACCCCGCTCAATTTACGAGATAAAAGGTGCAAAAAAGGTAGCAATTGAATTTCGAAGTTTTTCCAAAAACGCTGCTTTTACGGGACTACACTGTGGATATACCATAATTCCTAAAGAAATATCCGGCTTTTCAATAAGAACAAACAAAACTGCCAATTTGAACGCATTGTGGCGTAAGCGATTGAAGATAAAGAATTACACGCCTCCGTATGTTGTTCAAAGAGGCGCCGAAGCAATTTTTAGCGCCGAAGGGCTTACATGGGTGGCGCAAAACGTCAAGTACTACATGTCTAATGCGGCTATATTGCGACAAGCGCTGTTAGAAACGCATTTAAGACACTGGGGCGGCATAAACTCGCCATACATTTGGATTGAATCACCATATGGGTCGTCATGGAAACTATTCGACAGATTGTTAAACGAATGTTGCATATTATCCTCGCCCGGCGAACGATTTGGACCTCGTGGAAACAGTTTTGTGCGATTAAGTTCCTTTGCTAATCAATCCAAGGTAATTATTGCAGGAACAAGGATATCCGATTTGAAAATATAATTATTTTGATTTCATATGCACGACTTATGATTTACGAAGTTTTCGTGTTTTGTAGGAAAGTACATGAATGGTAACGCCAATAGCAATTAAAAATAAAAGTATTCTGACCCACAAAACATTTACCGCAAAAAATACAGATATTAATATTGTTGACCAAAGCATCGAAACGATTATTATTTTAGTCTTCAATGGAATTGATTTATCAATTTGAAAATCTCGAACAATTGTTCCAAAATGTTTGTTGCTCATTACTTTGTCATACATCTTTTTGGAACCTCTCATGTACAGCCACGCTGTTAGAAGATAAAAAGGCGTTGTTGGCAATAACGGTAGAAAAATTCCTAAGGTGCCCAACACAAGCGCAAAAGTCCCCAATATTATGTATAATGTCTTTAATCCTGTTTTCATTTAGCAAAGTTATCAATATTTTTTCTAAAAAAAAAATCGCTTTGAGTTTTCAAAAAAAACATATACTTTTGCGGTTTAAATGCGTTGAAATCGCTTCGCTAAAATAGACTAAAAGGCGGTGGCGAAATCAAGTGCATAAATATATCAATTTACAAACATGTTACAGATATTCAAATATCCTTCAGTTGAGGATTGGAAAAAATTAATAAAAAGACCTGAATTTGACTATTCTCAATTGTTTGGGACGGTAAAAGACATTCTTGACGACGTCAAATTAAATGGCGACAGGGCTGTGATTGCCTACACTGAACGTTTTGACAAGGTATTTTTAGAAAACTTTGAAGCGCTTTCCATCGAAGTCGACGAGGCGGAACAATTGTTAAGCAATACGCTAAAGACGGCTATTCAAACGGCGGCGGCAAATATTGAAAAGTTTCACGAAGCGCAAAAAACAGATACACAAAAAATTGAAACCATGTCTGGCGTGGTGTGCTGGCAAAAAGCGGTAGGTATAGAGAAAGTAGGCTTATACATTCCGGGTGGCACGGCTCCTCTGTTTTCTACGGTATTAATGTTAGCTATACCGGCGCGTATTGCAGGTTGCAAGGAAATTATCTTATGTACGCCGCCAAGCGCCTCCGGAAAAATTCATCCGGCTATTCTATACACGGCGCGTCGGGCGGGCGTTAACAAAATATTCAAAATAGGAGGTATACAAGCTATTGCGGCAATGACCTATGGCACTGAGACTGTTCCCGCTGTTTACAAGATTTTTGGTCCCGGCAACCAATACGTCACTGCTGCAAAACAGTTGGTGGCTATGCGCGACGTTGCTATAGATATGCCTGCAGGACCCTCTGAGGTGCAAATAATTGCCGACCACACTGCTAATCCGGCTTTTGTGGCTGCCGATTTGCTTTCTCAAGCAGAACATGGAGCTGACAGTCAAGCAATTATTGCAACAGACGACGAAAAAATTGTAGATAAAATTGTTGTCGAACTGAAAAAACAATTGAACGAACTGCCAAGAAAAGAATTTATCGAACAGGCGTTAAAGCACAGTCGTATAGTAGTTTTAAAAGAACGCGATGAATTGATTGACTTCACAAATTTGTATGCGCCCGAGCATTTAATTATCCAAACTCGCGATTACGCTGCTATTGCTGAAAAGATAGTTAATGCGGCATCGGTTTTTTTGGGACACTACACCCCTGAAAGCGCCGGCGATTACGCGTCGGGCGTTAATCACACGTTGCCCACAAACGGCTATGCACGAATGTATAGCGGCATTAACCTTGATAGTTTTGTAAAAAAAATTACTTTTCAGGAAATAACGCAAGAAGGCATCAATAATTTAGGACAAACAATAGAAGCTATGGCAGAGGCAGAAATGTTACAAGCTCATAGCAATGCAGTTAAAATCAGAAAATTATGATTGTTATTGCCGTCTAACCTTTTTTTATATTGTCGCTCAGTAATTTGTAGAGTTCTTTCCACTCAGGTTTGTCGCTCAACGATTCTATGTGTTTTTTCATCACATCGCGGTCGTTTCTTGCTGCAGGTCCGGTTTGCACTTCTTCCGGATTGCCCGAAGCAAGCGCCTTATGAGCGGTTTCGAGTATCAGCGGAGCCAATACAGACATATCAAAACGGGCTTTTCGGGCGAGTTGTACAGATACATTATATAAGTTGTTAACAAAATTACAACCAAACACAGCCGACAAGTGCAGTTGAAGACGTTCGTCAGATGAGGCGTAAAAAACTTTTTGAGAAATAGCGTTTGCTAATTTACTGATTGTATGCAAATTATCGCGCGAATTAGCTTCTATAAATACAGGTATTTCGGAAAAATTGACGGTGCGCGATTTTGAGAATGTTTGCAGTGGATAAATAACGCCAAAATTTTTAATTTTTCCTTCAAATACATTGACGTCTACGCTTCCGGCGGTGTGAACAACTAAGCCGTCGAGCGTGGTTAGATGTTCAGTCAACTGCCCTATAGCGCTGTCTGAGACAGACATTATGTAAACAGTCGCATCGTCAACAATACTTCCAACGTTTGTGGTGTACTGCGTGTTCAACGCATCGGCAAGTTCTTTTGCCGACGCTTTCGTTCGGCTGTATATTTGAGCTATAGTAAACCCGCCATTTTGCAACGCTTTTGAAAGATGAAAAGCAAGATTTCCAGCGCCTATAAACACGATTTTCATGCTGTCGGTATTTTGTGAAATAGAGTTATATGTGCTGTACGTTTACTCCCGTCGCCAAAGCGCTGCTTCCTGTCTAATTATTCTACCATCGTAGGTTAACCCCTCAATAACTACTGAGTATGAAGATGTTTCATCGGCAGTATAAAATTCAAAAGACGCAATGCCAAGACTGTCGGTCTGCACTATGGGCTGCCAGTGTATCGTTGTACGCAGGTCAGGATTTGATGAATTTCTTCTCGCCGGCGTATCGTATTTTGGTGCATAAAATTCCACTGCGTTCTGATAGCCTAACGGCATCATATTTCTGATATGAAAACGCACAGGAGCAGATGGCGTGAATCTACCGTCTTTGGTAAATATTACAATAACTCCGTTAGCGCCACGCGTACCGAAAATTGCGGTATTACCCGGGTCTGTCAGCAAATCCACTTGAGCTACGTCGTGAACATTTATCATGTCAATGTATTCAATTTCCATTGGCACTTCGTCAACAACGAGCAGGGGAGTGCCTTGTCCGCGAATTGAGATAACATCTCCGGAAACCATTACGCCCAAACGCATCAATATCATTTTAACGTCTGACGCCGGAAATCTCTCTAATTCATCTTCTGTCATAGACCTGTTTGCCGACGAGTAGAACGTTGAACGTCTTGGCGGTCGACGCGTTGCCGTTATTGCCAATTCGGTTAATTGGTATGTTCTCATTCCAAACTCATTGGTAAATTGTTGGTCTGCTTTATCGGCAAGTCGTGCAATTTGCAGTCTGTCCATTTCGGAAGAAGGAACAATGACGGGCAATGTTCTGTCGGGAAAAATTTGTTCGTCTAAAATCACTTCCATGCGCGTAAGACCGCTTCTTGGAATAGCTTGAACAACAAATCGCGTACTGTCGGGCAAGTCGCCGCCTTGAAAATAAAATCTTCCATCTTCATCAGTTTTGGCAACGTCAAGAAATCTGCCGTCTGTAGACATTATACTGACGTCTACATCAGCCACCGGTCTGCCCAGCAGAACGCTCTGAACTGTTCCGGAAAATTCAACGCCAATTTCTAAGGGCGACGTCGGACGCGAAAATCTTCCCTGTACAAGTTCGGCGATGTCGTAACGACGCCAGCCTTGCGTACGCATCAGCAGGTCGAGAGCATAGTCGGAGGCGGTGGTATTCTTGAAATAGAAAGCCGGATTTTCTATAAAACCACGTAAATCAGATGTAAGTAAAAGGTTAGTCAGTATGTTGGTTGTGCTGTCGGGCGTTACCTCACGGTCTGAAGTGACTGATACCGAAAAATCTCCAAACAAAGGAGTTCCTTCATAGTCTGTAAGAGCTACAATGTTTCTTACTATAGAGCGGGAACTAAAACTTGCTCTGTCGGCGTTATAGTCTACATTTGCATGTTCTTCATTGTTGTTTATAAACATAAGGCGTTCGCTAATCGGATTTAAGTTTGCGTCAAGTAAAATGATATGCAACACCCCTGATGGTATTTGTTCGCGATAAAAAAGCATAATATTTCTTTGATTATCCCAAAGTCCGGCAAAATGCGCCTCGCCGCGCGTGTGCATTACTATGTAAAGTTCATCGTTTATGACGGCTTCTGCGGGTTTTAGAACGGTTATGTGAATTCTGTTTCTTATTTGGCTTATTGACAGCGCATAACCGTAATCAAGCGCAGTTGGCAGGTCAATGCGTTTTGTGTCTCCATTTTCATTAGTACAAACGGCGTGGTAAGTCTTGCCTTTTTCGTGTGTGTGTGTAATACTGCCCATTCCGAGATGGTCTGATTTAAATTCTGATACGATGTTTCCTTCGTTGTCGAGAATGACGCCGGTGATGTTTGCAGATAATCCGTTTGATTTAACTGCCTTAAATGCCATTTTACAGGGAGTTCCCGTTAGTAATTGCCCTCCTTCGGGAAAAAATGATACATCAAAATCATCCTCAGGCGAGGGTATTTGAATGTATTTGAGATAAGGAGCATTGAACGGAACAACTTCCAGTAATAATGCACTATTGTTGGCGGCAACGTTTAAATTGAAGCTGTAATTAGCCGTGCCGTCGCTGTCTATTCTGAGGTTGGAAAATCTACCATCGCCTATCTTTACTCTTGCAGATTGTGGGACAATAGCTCCGGGCGGACTGACATGTGAAAAACTAAATTTTACGTTTGCTCTTCTGCCGTCAAAACTAAATTCGCTGTCAACGTGAACGCTTCTGGCTTGCGGGTCAATAATCCGAATATGACGGGAGAAAAAATATTCTTCTTCGAGACTCAGCATAAAAGTTGTGTAGGCACGAACAGTGTAGTCGCCTTCAGGCAAATCGTCAGGAATGAGTATATGACCGTGGTATCTGTAATCTTCCTGTTGAATTTTGACGCGAGAAACGATTGAATCAAGCGGACTGATAAGTTCTACATATAAATAACGACTTACCGGACTGGGTGCATGGCTTACGGCATCGGTAATGTAAGCGCGAAACCAAATACGTTCACCTGATATGTATTGTGGCTTGTCGAAATGTAAATGGATTTTTTCCTGTGGAAAGGCAGATAACTGCCTGTCAAACATCAGCATTAAGCTGTCGGGAACAACACTTTGTCCGAAGGCAGCAGCCGAAAAAAGAATTGACAATTTTACTAATAACATTCTGTATTTCATAAATATAATGTTTTATTAACGTAATATAATATTTCCGGCAAAATTAGTAAAAAATTTAATATAAAAAAAAATAAATTTAAAAAATTGAGAAAGTTTGGCACGATAATTGCGACTATTTATTGATATGAGTTTTCTTATTTTGTTGCTTTCATTGTTTTGCACCGATGTTTCGGCTCAAAACATCCGATTTACAATTAGCGGAAGCATCACAGACAGTGCAACGGGCGAAGACTTGATTGGCGCGTCTGTGCACGTAGAGGAATTGAGAGTGGGAACAACTGCAAATGCTTACGGATTATATTCGTTGAACTTACCTGCAGGCAGACACAGTCTCGTAGCTACTTTCGTTGGATATGAGCAATATAGACAAACAATAGATTTAACGGAAGATAAAAGGCTGAACATAAGATTAACAACGGCAACAAGCCAACTCAACGAAGTCGTTGTCTCCGCACAAAGAAGGAATGCCAATGTTTCACAGGCAGAGATGAGCGTTGAGCGTATTTCTATGCAAACATTAAGACGTATCCCCGCGCTGATGGGAGAAGTAGATGTTATTAAAGCTATTCAGATGCTGCCGGGAGTGCAGTCTACTGCCGAAGGAACCTCAGGCTTCAGTGTGCGTGGCGGCAGTCACGACCAAAATTTGATTATTCTCGACGAAGCAACGGTATACAACGCTTCGCATTTGATGGGTTTTTTCTCAGTATTCAACAACGACGCTATAAAAGATGTTAAACTTTACAAGGGCGATATACCCGCAAGTTTTGGCGGTAGACTGTCATCTTTGTTGGATATACGCACAAAAGATGGAAATAATCAACGTTTTTCGGCAACCGGAGGAATAGGAACAATATCAAGCAGACTCACGTTAGAAGGTCCAATAATCCCTGACAGACTGGGTTATCTGATTTCCGGGCGTCGTACATACGCCGACGTTTTCTTGCTTTTCTCTAATGACGCCGACCTTAGGAGCTCCAAATTGTTTTTTTACGATTTGAACGCAAAGGTGAACTACCGTATTAACGACAATAATCGTATCTTTTTCGCTGCATATCTTGGACGCGATAAGTTTGAACAATCAGTTGCCGGAATGAACTTTGGAAATCAGACGATGACGTTCAGATGGAATCATATTTTTTCGCCAAAAATGTTTTCAAACTTCACATTTATAGGTAGTTTCTACGATTATTATCTGAAAACCGAATTGAGTGAACAAATTGCTATGGACTGGAAATCAAACCTGCAGGATATAGGATTCAAAGCCGATTTTTCATATCATCACAACCCTAACAACAACATAAAATTTGGTTATCAGGCTACATATCACGAGTTTATGCCGGGTAGAGGCGGCGGAATAGGCGCTCAATCAATTATTTCACCTTTCAGAATGTACAACAATTATGCTCTTCAACATGCGTGGTACGCTGCAAACGAAAATAAAATTAACGATAAATTTACTGTCAAATATGGACTGCGCTACACGCTTTTTCAGAACATCGGCAACGGAAAGCAAATATACGAATTAGAGAGATATGACATTATCAAAGATTCAACAGTTCATAAATTGGGAAAAATATACTACAGCAGAGGACACTTTGAGCCCCGTCTGGGACTGTTATTCGAAATAAATGAATCCAATTCTATTAAAACAAGCTTTTCGCGCACAACGCAGTTCATACAATTGGCTTCCAACTCAACAGCCGGCTCGCCATTAGACGTGTGGTTTCAATCTACCAAATATGTAGAGCCTCAAATATGCGACCAATTTGCAGTGGGATATTTCAGGAATTTTTTTGATGATATGCTCGAAACATCAATTGAACTGTATTACAAGGACTTGAAAAATGTAATTGATTTTAAAGACCATGCCAATCTTATGGGCAACAACAATATAGAGCAAGAATTGCGTTTCGGAAAAGGCAAAACGTATGGATTAGAATTTATGGTGCGAAAAAATGACGGCAACCTTAACGGATGGATAAGCTATACGCTTTCGAGGGCGTTGCGCAAAATAAACGAAATAAATGACAACAAAGAATTTCGCTCGCCGTATGACAAACCGCACAACGTGTCAATAGTGCTAAACTACGAAATGTCGAGACGGTGGATAATATCAGCAAACTGGGTATATTCTACCGGAATGCCGGTTACATTCCCAACCGGCAGATACGAAATAGAGGGGCGTTATGTGCCAATTTACTCTGCGCGTAACGAATATCGCTACCCTGACTATCATCGCCTTGATTTGGCGGCAACGTGGACTTTGAACAGAAATCCGAGACAACGCTTTAAAAGCGACCTGAACTTTTCGCTGTATAATGCCTACGGACGTAAAAATCCGTGGATAATAATGTTCCGTCAAGAGCGAGACAACCCCGACCAAACATACGCCGAAATGGTGTATTTGTTTTCTTTTGTGCCTTCGATTACATACAATTTTACGTTTTAACGGCTTTTTTTTGTAGTTTTTTGGCGGAGATGAAAAAAAAAATATACCTTTGTCGCTCGAAATGTAATTTAGTAATCTAATAGTTTTTGCTATGAGAAAAGTCTTTACGTTGTTGGTTATAGTTGCTTTTATCGCTTCGTGTGGTAATAAAGAAGAGCCATTTGACGTCTTGGACGCGCAGCGTCATATGCAGGGCATATGGGATTGTACGCAGGGAGATATGGAAGAAGAAACGTATCAAATTACGGTGGCTCCCTACGGATTGTTGCACGTGGCTATCAAAAATTTGTGCAAAACCGGAGAGGAAAGTGTGCTTGCGCTCTTGGAAAGTGAAACGAGTTTGCTAATCCAAACGCAAAAAAAAGAAACTTTCAGTATTGACGGTACAGGCGCTATTTCTGAGGGGTACAATAGAATGGTGCTGACGCTGAGCTTTATAGATATTAACGGAGCAAGAGAAGTAATTGTTACTTGCAACAAAAGAGCAGTGCAATAGTTTTTGGTTTTTCGCAAAACATTGTTCCGGTGTTCAACTGTATTTTTTTTGCGTCTGCCATGACTATGCTTTCTTATGCCGAATTCCCCGCACAGCGTGCGTATACGCATAAAAAAACATTGACACAAATTCAGTAACAAAATATATTTTTTTACGTTTAATGTTTTTTTTGGGGTTTATATAAAAAAAATAACTATCTTTGTACGATTTTTTTTTTTCGACCATTTGATAGAGAGTATGACGGAAAATCTATATTATCAGGAGTTTATGTCTGTTATCAGAGAAAAGGTGCCTCACAAGGCAACTCTTGCAAACGCGATAACTGATTTGCTTGACATTGATAAGGATGCAGTTTATCGGCGGTTGAGGGGCGACGTGTATTTTTCGTTTACCGAAATGGCTCTGATAGCCAGAAGTTTAGGAGTGTCGTTGGATAAAATAGCAGGAATTGAAAACGTGCAGAGCAGACCGGCACAGATGAACCTGTCAAACCAAGTAAGTCCTACATCTATTGACTATGAGATGTTTAACGGGCATGTTGATTTGCTAAAAGCAATAAAAGATGAGCCCGACACTCAAATCATGGAAGCATCCAACATCATTCCGCACTATCTTTACCAAGACTACGAACATCTCACTCGGTATCATATATTTAGATGGAATCACGCCGGGTTTCATGGAGATGTTTTGACATTCGATGAGATAAAAATACCTGAAAAGTTGCGAATTTTACAAAAACAGACATGCCAATATGCAAGGCATATTTCATCCACCACCTACGTGTGGGACAATATGCTTTTTCAACGGCTTGCCGCAAACGTTAATTATTTCGCCAAAGTACGATTAATAAAGGAAGACGACGTTGCCTTAATCAAAAAAGACTTGACAATGTTTCTGGAAAACCTTAAAAACATTGCAAATAAAGGCAAACACGATGAAACAGGAAAACAAATATCAATTTTTATTTCTGACGTAGCGTCTGATTCTAACTACAGTTGCCTGAAGACCCGAAATATCAACCTTACGCTTCTGAGAGCTTTTGTATTAAACGCAACTGTAACTTTTGATACAGAGGTATTTAACATGGCAATGGCATGGATAAACTCAATGCAAAGAAAATCCACCCTAATATCTGTCAGCGGAGAAATAATGAGAGCAATGTATTTTGACAAACAACAAGAAATAGTTAATTCAATCCTTTAGTACATTTAATAAACTAAAAAAAATGACAGAAGGCAACCTTTATTATCAAGAATTTTTAACAGTAATCAGACAAAAAATACCCCACAAAGCAACACTTGTAAATACCATTACCGACCTTTTGGATATAGACAAGGATGCTGTGTATCGTCGTTTACGCGGTGAGGTAAGTTTTTCATTTACAGAAATGGCGACTATTGCTAAAAAATTAGGCGTTTCTTTAGACAGTATAGCAGAAATAGAATCGGTGCAGAGCAAACCTACCCAAGTGATAATGACACGCCACGTTAATCCTACCGACCTTGACTATAGAATGTTTAACGACCATGTCAATTTGTTGAAATTTGTTAAGGACGAGCCTGAAACAAAAATAATAGAATCAGGAAACATGTTGCCTCACTACATTTTCTATGATTTTGAACATTTTACCAGATTTTACATTTTTTGCTGGAATCAAGCCAGTTGTCTCGGCGCTCCAATGCAGTTTAGCGAAATAGTCATACCAAAAGAAATGCGCGAATTGCAAAAAAAATGCTGCCAGTATGCACGAAGTATAAAACATACCGAATACGTGTGGGACCGTATGATTATAAACCGTTTTGTCTCAGACGTTAAATTTTTCGCTAAAGTGCGTCTGCTAAAAGAAGAAGATGTTTCTTTGATAAAAGCCGACCTGATAGAGTTAGTTAATAAAATCGAAATAATTGCTACCAAGGGCAAACACGAAGAGACAGGTACAGAGGCGTTAATCTACATTTCAGACATAAACATCGAAACCAATTACAGTTGTCTCGTAAGCAAAAATCTTAACATAAGCCTTTTCAGAACGTTTTTGTTGAACTCCAATGCAGCTTTAGATAAAGACGTTTTCACTGAAGTACATTCATGGATTAGCGCTCTACAAAGGATGTCGACGTTGATATCTGTGAGTGGCGAAATAATTAGAAACGAATTTTTCAGCAAGCAACGGGAAATCATTAATACGCTATAAACACTTGAAACCTGACGAAATACATAGCAACTTGCTTAGAGTTTTGCAAAACAGAGCGCCCAAAAAAAATAAGCTGGTAGAAATATTAATGGATACGCTGTGTATGGAAAAAAGGGCTATTCAACGTAGACTGAACGGAGAAGTACAGTTCAGTTTTTACGAAGTCGTAAAAATAGCCGAAAAATTGGAAATATCTTTAAGCAGTTTTGATTATTCCGGCTCGATGCGCAAAGAGAGGTTTGAAATAAATTTCGTTGAATACATAAACATGAGCGAAGAGGACTTTTTGCAGTGGGAAGACTACATTGCACTTATCAGCGCGGCAAAAAATGACCCTGATTCCGAATTAGCTGAATCTTCAAACCAACTGCCAATATCGATATACGGACAGTTCGAATCGTTGTCAAAATATTTTCTGCTAAAATACCAATACCTACTACACGGCACAGATAATAGAATACCATTCAGCGAATTACATCTTTCCGACAGATATTACAAAATAAACCAATCTTATTTTCATGAATCTAAAAAAATAGCCAAAACCACATATATTTGGGACTATATGCTTTTTCAGTACTTGGCAACCGACCTGCGATTTTTTACGAACATCTGTTTAATATCAGCCCACGATTTGGAACTAATCAAAAAAGATTTATTCGCTCTGTTAGAATATATCGAAAAAATTACATTATCCGGCGTTTTCGAAGAAACTAAAAATTCTGTAACGTTCTATATTTCTGACCTAAACCTTGATGCCGATTACAGCTACGTAAAAATAAACAACCTTTACCTGAGCCTTGTGCGAACATTCATTCTAAACTCGGTTGTTTCCACTGCCCCTGCCTCTTACACAAAAATAAAAGACTGGATTCAATCGCTAACAAAATCATCAACCCTGATAACTCAAAGCGGAGCAGGATATCGGGCTGATTTCTTAGAAAAACAGCGTAGAATCATTTCCGAACTGTAAAATTTCTATCAAAAAAATCATTAGTTCGCTTGCAAATTTCAAAAAAATCATTTACCTTTGTAATTTAATTTTTCAATTTGAAATATCAATGTCTTGTAATTGCAAAACCGGCACAATTGAGAGCCATGAAGAAATGATAACCCGTGTTGACGCTATCATTAATAGCATAGGAACATCGCGGAGTACGATAATTCCTTTGCTGCAAGCTCTTCAGAGCGAATTTAGTTACCTTCCCTCAGAAGCTCTTGAGCGTATTTATGAACAAACTGAGATAGACCGTGCACAATTAATCAGTGTTTCAACGTTTTATTCGCAGTTTAGACACATTCCATACGGTAAACACCTCATAAAAGTATGCACAGGCACTGCCTGTCACGTCAAAGGCGCCGGTAACGTATACGACGCTTTCCGCAGAGAACTGAAAATGAGCGATGACAATATCACTACTGACGACCAACTTTTTTCAATAGAAAAAATTGCATGTTTGGGGTGCTGCACATTAGCGCCGGTGGTACAAATTGATGAAAAAATATACGGATGGGTACTACCCGGAAAAGTTAACGAAGTTATTACAGATTTCCTTGAACAACAGGTAAACGAAGAAAAAGAAGAAGAAGAGAAAGCAAAGAAAAAAATAGCCGGTGAAATAAGACTTGGAATGGGCTCGTGCTGTCAAGCAAGCGGCTCGTCGGATATATATGCAGAACTTTTAAAAGCTTCGAAATCGCTTGGAATAGAAGTAAACATAAAAGCTGTTGGATGCGTTGGTGTGTGCAATAAAGTACCATTGATTGACGTCGTCATGCCCGATAATTCATTCGTTCGCTACCCAAACGTGAAAGCGAATGAAATAAAAGAAATATTGCACCATCATTACCAGTCGGCTGGCTACGTAAAACGCCTGAAAAACAGCTTTATCAATCAGATTGATACTTTTCACACTGATACCACTTGGGATAATGTAATATGGAAATCGCAATACGAGCGTACCAATGTTATTGACAGTTTTCTTGCCGGACAATTACATATTTCCACCGAAGGTTGCGGGTTTTTAGCGCCGTTAAATATCGATGAATACGTTTCCTATCGGGGATTTGAAGCCTTAATCAAAACCCTTGACAGTTCACCGCAGACAATTGTAGACGCTATTCTCGAAAGTGGTCTTCGCGGACGTGGAGGAGGCGGTTTCCCCACAGGTAAAAAATGGCAAATAGCGGCAAATTCAGATTCAAAAGAAAAATATCTAATATGCAACGGCGACGAAGGCGACCCGGGAGCATTCATGGACAGAATGATGCTCGAATCTTACCCGTTTCGCGTTATTGAAGGAATGATTATTGCCGGCTATGCAGTTGGCGCAAGCGAGGGTATTTTCTATATTCGCGCAGAATATCCGCTTGCCGTTGAGCGTATTCGCAAAGCTTTAGAACTTTGTCGGGAACGTAAGTTTCTCGGCGACAATATCAATGGCAGCAACTTTTCTTTTCACATTACCATCTTTGAAGGCGCCGGAGCTTTTGTATGTGGCGAAGAAACAGCCTTAATAGCTTCAATAGAAGGTAAACGCGGATTTCCTAAACTACGCCCGCCATACCCAGCCGTTGAAGGTCTGCACGGAAAACCCACATTAGTTAATAATGTAGAAACTTTTAGCCAAATACCTTACATTGTTTCCTTTGGCGCACAGACATATACACAAACAGGCACCCAAGCAAGCAAAGGAACAAAAGTTTTCGCTCTTGCCGGAAAAATAAGACACGGCGGATTAATAGAAGTTCCGATGGGAATAACGCTAAACCGTATAATAGACGAAATTGGAGGAGGCGTAGACAAAGGCGAAAAACTTAAAGCTGTGCAAATAGGCGGCCCTTCAGGCGGATGTATTCCAGCGCATCTATGCGACGTACAGGTCGATTTTGACGCATTCACCAAAATGGGAGCAATGATGGGCTCAGGAGGATTAGTAGTACTAAGCGAAAGCGACTGCATGGTAGACTTTGCCCGTTATTTTCTAACCTTTACCTGCGAAGAATCATGTGGAAAATGCACTTTCTGTCGCGTGGGAATACGCCGAATGCTTGATATCCTTGAAAAGTTATGCAGTGGAAAAGCTGAAGTTGACGACATAGACAAATTAGAAGAACTTGCGCATAACGTAAAAAAAGCTTCATTGTGCGGATTAGGAAAAACAGCGCCAAATCCGGTGCTTACAACCTTAAAATATTTCCGAGAAGAATACCAAGAACACGTAAACGGTATATGCAAAACAGGCACATGCAAGGATATGATAAAATATGTGGTAACCGAAAATTGCGCGGGTTGTACAAAATGCGCAAAAGCCTGTCCGGTAGAAGCAATTCCATACGTACCATACGAAATCCACTCCATTGATACAGACAAATGTACTAAATGTGGACTTTGTGTTGACGAATGTAGTTTTGACGCGATAAAAACAACTAAAATATGACTGTGAAATATCATTAGTTCAAAAAAAAATGATAGTTAAAGTGTGCGGTATGCGCCATGAATATAATATTTTGGCGTTAGAAAAATTAGACATTGACTGGATAGGATTTATTTTTTTTCCCGATTCGCCGAGATATGTTACCGACCAAAACGAATTTTTAGCTGCCATAATGTCATGTTCAAAAAAAAAGGTCGGCGTTTTTGTTAATGAAAATCCAGAAGAAATATTAACCAAAATAGCAAAATATCAATTAGATTACGTACAACTGCATGGCGATGAGTCGCCCACTGTCTGTCAGCAATTACACAGTTCGAACTGTGCAATTATCAAGGCGTTTCCGATATTGTCAGCAAAAGATTTTATGCAAACTAAAGATTATGAGCCTTTTGTAAAATATTTTTTGTTTGATACAAAAAGCAGTAAACGCGGCGGCACCGGCATAAGGTTTGACTGGTCGGTACTGGGCGCATACTGCGGCTCTGTTCCTTTTTTGCTGAGCGGAGGAATAGCTCCTGAACATGCAGTTGAAATAAAAAATATTCAACATCCACAAATTGCCGGCATCGATTTAAACAGCCGTTTTGAACTGTCGCCTGCTGTAAAAGACCCTTATAAACTCGAAAAATTTATAGAAAAAATAAGATGAACAGAATAACAAAACTTTTTGATGAAAAAAAATCCGACATTCTGTCGGTATACTTTACAGCGGGTTTTCCTGCATTGAACGATACGCTCGATACGCTATTAGCCTTGCAAGAAAAAGGAATTGACATTGTCGAATTGGGTATTCCATTTTCCGACCCGATGGCAGACGGCGTAGTTATTCAGCGCGCCGCAAACAAAGCGTTGCAAAACGGAATGTCGCTAAAACTGCTGTTCGAACAGCTTAAAAACTTCAGACAAAAAATCCATATTCCGGTAGTTCTGATGGGCTATCTTAATCCGGTAATGCAGTACGGATTCGAGGCTTTTTGTCGCTCGTGCGTTGAAACCGGAATAGATGGCGTTATAATTCCCGACTTGCCGTTTGCCGACTATATTGCTGATTACAAAAAAACTGCCGAAATTTATGATTTGAAAATGATTATGCTAATAAGTCCGGAAACCTCTGAAGAGCGAATTAGGATGATAGACGAACACACAAGCGGGTTCATTTATATGGTTTCAAGCGCTGCAACTACCGGAATGCAGAACAATTTTTCTGACTCAGTTAAAGAATATTTTAAACGAATAAGCGTAATGAATTTGAAAAATCCACAACTAATAGGCTTCGGTATTAGTAATCCAGAAACGCTTAAAATGGCTATGGCTCACGCATCAGGAGCTATTGTAGGCAGCAAATTCATACAATTGTTAAGCGAAACAAATCAACCGACAGAAGCCGTAAAAAAACTACTGAAGGCATTGTGTACAGAAGTTCGATAGCTCTAAAAAAATAAATGAAACGAAAAAAGAAAAAAAACAAAAAGTTTTTAATTTTTTTAACAAAAATTTTTTTATTTCATTTTTTTTATATATTTTAGCGGCGATTTTTTTATAGTTATTAAGTTATGGATATTTACGTTGAACCGTTTCTTCTTTTTTGTTCTATACTGATATTGGTCAGTCTTTTTGCCAGTAAGGCGGGAACACGATTTGGAGTTCCGATTTTGTTACTGTTCATTGGCGTGGGTATGATTTTCGGCTCCTCTGGTATTGGTTTCCAGTTCGAAAACTATAATATGTCTCAGGCAATTGGAACTGTGGCGCTATGTATTATCCTGTTTTCAGGCGGTCTTGATACAAAATATGAAGACATTAAGCCAATTGCTGCTCAAGGCATAGCTTTAGCGACTGCTGGCGTTTTGTTAACTGCTGTTTTTACCGGTATATTCATCTATTATGCTGTATTATTTTGGTTCCCCGGCATTTCTATCTCATTCCTCGAAGCCATGTTGCTTGCATCGGTGATGTCGTCAACAGATTCTGCTTCTGTTTTTGCTATACTGCGCGGTAAGGGAGTGCGTTTGAAAAATAATTTAAAACCAATGCTCGAACTTGAAAGTGGCAGTAACGACCCGATGGCATACATGTTGACTGTGGTGTTGATACAGTTGGTAACTTCCGGACAACACGAAACAATAGCTTACGGACCCGCAATTGTTTCATTTTTTGTACAGTTTATTGTTGGAATTGGCGCAGGATTTGTACTCGGAAAAGCGGCTGTGTGGCTTATCAATAAAATAAACCTCGAAAATGATTCTTTTTACCCTATATTGTTGTTTACCTGTGGATTGTTCATTTTTTCGGCAACGTATATACTCAAAGGTAACGGATTTTTGGCTGTCTACCTTGCAGGATTAGTGATTGGCAATTCAAAATTTGCACATAAACGACTATCACTCAGAGTTTTTGACGGGCTAACTTGGCTTAGTCAACTTATCCTGTTCCTGACGCTGGGACTGCTTGTAAACCCGTCTCAATTACTACCTATAGCTTTTGTCAGCCTGTTGATAGGAGCGTTTATGATTTTTGGAGCGCGTCCGCTTACCGTATTAATTGCGTTGTTACCGTTTCGAAAAACATCAGTACGCGACAAAGTTTTCGTTTCATGGGTAGGATTGAAAGGGGCTGTACCTATTTTATTTGCAATTTTTCCACTGACAGCTGAAATTGAAAGTTCGCAATTTATTTTCAATGTGGTATTTTTTATAACGTTGATGTCGTTGCTGCTTCAAGGAACAACTCTAACGCGAGTAGCAAGCTGGCTACATTTGGCTAACGAACCTGAACATATATGTTTCAGGGATTTTGACGTTGAATTTAGTGAGGATATCAAGTACGTGATGACAGAGGTAGAAATAACAGACAATTGGTTGCAAAGGGGAAAACGTCTAAAAAACCTTCCTATTCCTAAACATACGATAGTTGTACTGATAAAACGCGACGAAAAATATCTTATCCCAAAAGATAATATTGAATTGACGATTAACGATAAACTAATGATTATCACTACAGACGCCGATGGATTGCTGTAGACTGCATTATTCATATAAAAATTTTCACAATGTAAATAAAAAATTGCACAATAAAAAATTATTTGTATCTTTGCGTTTTGATTTTGAAAAGTATATATATACAGTTAAATGACTGAAAAACAAATTACAGGTTCAGAAGCGTTGATGCTTTCGTTAATAAACGAGGGAGTAGATACGATATTTGGATATCCGGGCGGCGCGATTATGCCGGTGTTCGATGCCTTGTACGATTACAAGCAGCAGTTGCGTCACATATTAGTTCGTCACGAGCAGGGCGCAACGCACGCTGCACAGGGCTATGCACGGGTATCAGGGCGACCGGGCGTTGTTGTTATAACTTCGGGTCCTGCCGCCACCAATGCCATCACCGGCGTTGCCGATGCTATGATTGACAGCACGCCAATGGTGGTTATTACCGGACAGGTTAACTCATTCCTGTTAGGCACCGACGCCTTTCAGGAGGTTGACGTTGTAGGTATTACCCAGCCCATCACAAAATGGGCGTACCAGATACGCGCTGCAGAAGATATTGCATGGGCGGTATCACAGGCGTTTCACATCGCATCTACCGGACGTCCCGGACCGGTGGTGCTAGACTTTACAAGAGACGCGCAAATAAACATGGTAGACTTCAAACCGCAAAAAGCCACACGTATTCGCAGTTACATACCTGTTCCGGCTACCGACCCAAAAGCTATTTCGGAAGCGGCGCGCCTTATCAACGGAGCTAAAAAACCGTTTGCCGTGATAGGACAGGGAGTAATAATCGGTAACGCCGAAAAAGAATTGTTAGCCTTTCTGCACAAGGCAGATATACCGGCTGGTTCGACTATACTTGGACTGTCGGCGCTACCATCTGACGAGCCGTTGAACATGGGTATGCTTGGTATGCACGGCAACGTGGCGCCAAACATCAAAACGAACGAGTGCGACGTGCTGGTTGCCATTGGCATGAGATTTGACGACCGTGTAACAGGCGACCTGAAAACATACGCACGTCAAGCAAAAATAATACATTTTGACATTGACCCGGTGGAAATTGACAAAAACGTGAAGACAACGGTAGCAGTTTTAGGCAACGCTAAAGAAACATTGCCGGCAGTAACGCGTCTATTAAAAGAAAACAGACACACCGAATGGCGTGAAAGCTTTAAACATCTGTATGACAAAGAAATAGAAAAAGTTATCAGATGCGAATTACATCCCGAAAAGGGACCAATAAAAATGGGCGAAGTAGTGAACAAAGTAACCGAAGCCTCCGGCAACGAAGCAGTTATGGTTACCGATGTGGGGCAAAACCAGATGATGGGCGCCCGCTATTCAAAATTTAAACACACACGCAGTATGATTACTTCGGGCGGTCTGGGAACAATGGGTTTTGGCTTGCCAGCCGCTATTGGCGCAAAAATTGGCGCTCCTGCTCGCACTGTTTGCCTATTTGTTGGCGATGGCGGCTTGCAAATGACAATTCAAGAATTGGGAACCATAATGCAATGGGGCGTGGCTGTAAAAATAATACTTCTAAACAATAGCTTTCTGGGGATGGTACGCCAATGGCAGCAGTTGTTTTTCAACGAGAGATATTCTGAAACGCCTATGCAAAACCCAGACTTCTTAAAAATAGCCGAAGCATACGGTATTCCCGCAAGAAAAGTAAGCGAACGCAAAGATTTAGACGAAGGCATTGCCGAAATGCTGAACTCTCCGGGCGCTTTCCTGTTAGAGGTTGTTGTTGAACAAAAAGGTATGGTTTACCCGATGGTACCTGCCGGAAAATGTATCACAAATATAATATTCGGAGATTCCGACAATTAATAGAAAATATAAAAATGGAAAACAAGACATTATATACAATAACTGTTTTTTCGGAAAATATGGTTGGTTTGCTCAATCAAATCACAATAATTTTCACGCGGCGTCGGATAAACATCGAAACGCTGTCTGTGTCGCCTTCGGCTATTGAAGGCATACACAAATTTACCATCACCGCTTACTCTAATTCGGACACAATAGAAAAGGTGGTAAAACAGATAGACAAACGCGTAGGTATTATCAAAACCTATTGCAACACAGACGATGGCATAGTTCATCAAGAAATAGCGCTTTACAAGGTTTCTACCGAAAGTTTGATGAAATTAGGCTCAATAGAGGACATTGTCAATCGCTACAATGCCCACGTTATCGAAATGACCGAAGATTTTACAGTTTTTTCAAAGATAGGACATTACGCCGATACACAAGCAATGTTTTTCGAACTCAGCAAAAGGGTAGGGGTGTTGCAGTTTATTCGCTCCGGACGAGTAGCTATAACAAAAAACAAGGTGGAACTGCACCACGACATGCTCGCTGTGATGGAAGAATGGATTAGACATTAAATAATAATTGAAAATTGAAAATAGTTAAAGATATGAAATTGAATACTGAAATGTTTAAATTTGTAAGAAACATCTTTTTTTTAGTGATAATGGCATTGTTTATTGCACAGGGATGCGATGATGATGACAAAAATCAGAACAAGGAGCCGTCTAACGGAGAACAACCGCCTCCTAACGGCAACCAACCGCCTCCGCCTGAGGATCCAACCCGCTTGATAAATGAATGGATTTTAGAGCATATGTACGTATACTATTTATGGAATACGCATATTCCTCGTTTTGTGAACTTTACGCTGAATCCAGACCAATTTTTCTATTCAATATTGAGATCGGGCGATAATTTTTCTGTAATTTATGATAATTTTCAGGAATTACTTTCTTCATTGTCAGGAGTTACCTCCGAAGCCGGTTATCACTATAATCTTATGCTACTTGACGAAAATAGCTCTGACGTAATAGGATACGTGGCTTATATTAAACCGGGAACACCTGCCGAAAAAGCCGGATTAAAACGTGGCGACTACTTTATGCAAGTCAATAACACGCAAATAACCACGCAAAACTATGGCGCATTGATGCAGGAAACAACAAAGCCGCACACATTAGGCTTGGTAGAGTTATCTGAAGAAGGCGTAGTAGGCGATATTCAACAACACATGTCGCTTAATGTAACAGTATATGAAGAAAATCCTATTTTTCTTGATACTGTGTATCATATAAAGAACAAAAAAATAGGTTATTTTGTATATAACTTTTTTGCAAGAGACAGCGAAGTAGGCGGCATAGAATACGAAAGACAGTTAAATAACTTATTTGGAAAATATGTTGAAGAAGGAATAGACGAACTTATCGTAGACTTGCGTTATAACACCGGAGGAACTGTTATTACATCAATTGCATTGGCAAGTATGATTTCTAATCGTAACAAAAATGACATTTTTGGGTATGATGAATATAATTCTTTTCTTGACGCTATATTCAGAGAACACGAGGGTGAAGACTACAATACAATGTATTTCCTCGACGACATTTCAAAAATAGTAAACGGAACAATAGTAGAGCAGGTGCCTATTAACAAATTGCCCAATCTAAATCGTGTTTTTATGATTGTTTCGGAAAGAAGCGCCTCGTCAAGCGAAATGCTCATCAATAGTCTGCGCCCCTACATGGGCGACGAAAATGTTGTGCTTGTTGGCAGGAGAACTTATGGTAAAAATGTTGGCTCGGTATTATTTTACGAAGACGACCCTGAAAAACAAAAAATAAATAATTGGGGAATATTACCTATTGTATTCAAGTATTCAAACAAAAACAAATTTTCTGACTTTGCCGACGGATTTCCGCCTGACATCGACATGAGAGAAACAGCTGAAATAAAAATGAAACCGCTTGGCGATATAGAAGAATTGTTGTTAGCCACAACGTTGAATGAAATATTTGGCAATAAAGAAATTAAACGCCAAAATATTAAAAATAACAACGAGATTATCAGTTCTGCGACTGACCTTAATCCTGCACGTAATAACATGATTATGTATGATAGAAAAAACGGTTTATTTGGAAGGAATTGACCCGCTTGATATCTATGGTGTCAATAACTTACTGTACGAGAAGATAAAAACGTTTTTCCCTAAACTGAAACTTGTTGCGCGTGGCGACGAGATAAAAATAATGGGCGAAGCGCTCGAAATAGAACGTTTTGAGGGTGTGTTATCTGCGCTTGTGTTGTTTCATAAAAAATACAACCGACTTACCGAAGGCGATGTAGCCGGCATAGTTAACGGTTGTGGTTCCACGCAATTTGCTCTGTCAAACAGTTACGATGATGATGTAATTGTATACGGCAACAACGGTAAAGGAATACGCGCGCGTACCGTGAATCAGCAACGCATGAAGGAAGAATACAAAGACAATGATTTGTTGATAGCCATTGGACCTGCCGGCACAGGAAAAACATACACGGCAATAGCGCTTGCTGTAGCGGCTTTCAAAAGCAAGGCAATAAAAAAAATAATACTCACAAGACCAGCTGTTGAAGCAGGTGAAAAACTTGGATTCCTGCCGGGAGACCTGAAAGAAAAGTTAGACCCGTACTTGCAACCGCTGTACGACGCCCTTTACGACATGCTTCCGCAAAAAAAACTTGCAGACCTGATGGAAGCCGGAACAATACAGATTGCTCCATTAGCATACATGCGCGGAAGAACGCTCGATAACGCATTCGTTATTCTTGATGAAGCACAGAACGCAACAGCCGGACAATTAAAAATGTTTCTTACGCGAATGGGACGAAACGCTAAATTTATTGTTACGGGAGACTTGACACAGATAGACCTTCCCCAAAAAAGCCTGTCGGGACTTAGCAATACAATAAACATTTTAAAGCACATCAAAGGAATATCAATAATTCACTTCACTCAGAATGATATTATTCGCCATCCGCTTGTTAGAGAAATAGTTGAAGCTTATGAAAAAATTGAAAATTTATGAATCCACAGTTGGAAGAAAGTTGGCTAAAAGTTTTGTCATGCGAGTTCGAAAAGCCATATTTGGCAACACTTAAAACGTTTTTGACAGAAGAAAAGCTTAAATACGCCGTTTATCCACCCGGCTCGCTAATTTTCAACGCTTTCGCGAAAACTCCATTCTATAATGTTAAAGTCGTAATACTTGGTCAAGACCCTTATCACGGCAAAGGACAGGCGCACGGACTATGTTTTTCGGTACCAAACGGAATAAAGCCGCCGCCATCGTTAGTGAACATTTTTAAAGAGATACACAATGATTTGGGTATAACCCCGCCATCGTCAGGTAATCTTGAATGTTGGGCAAAAAGAGGCGTTTTTCTTTTAAATGCCACGCTTACTGTTCGTGCATCAACGGCAGCATCGCACCAAAACAAAGGATGGGAACAGTTTACGGATAAAGTTATAAAAATTATTTCCGAACAGCGTGAAAATGTAGTATTTTTACTATGGGGCAACTATGCGCGTGCAAAAAAAAGTCTGATTGATACAAAAAAACATTTAGCGCTTGAAGCTCCACATCCATCGCCATTTTCGGCATACAGCGGTTTTTTTGGATGTAAACATTTTTCAAAAGCAAACGAATATTTAAAACAAAACGGAATAGAACCTGTTGATTGGACTATTGCTGGGTAAAAGATTTCGCAAACTAAGCCAAAAATGGCACGAATTAACACGAAATCTCTCTGTGTGTCACTGTGTAACAACATTAACCACAACTCCCAACACAAAACCACAGCGGTTAGTATAGCCACAGTTACCCATAACTGCTTATTCTGCGCGTCATTTGAATTCATAATAAAAAATTACCGGATTGGATTCTTCGTTAAAATATTTTTCTGTCGTAATTTTTCCTCTTTTTTTCGCGCTACATAGATTTTATCTCCGGTATATGGGTCGAATCCGCAATAAAACATTACAGACGAAAGTGTCATTGGCGTTGGGGTAAAATCTTGCACCTGTTCGGGTTGTAAAATACGTTTTTTTCGCAAAAGCGCTGTCAATTGATACATATCCACTTCGTTGCATCCGGGGTGGCTCGACATAAGGTAAGGCAATAATTGCAGTTTAGTGTTTTTGCGGTCAAACTCTTCTTTTAGCTTCAAAAATACGTCAAAATCGGGTTTTCGCATCGCTTTCAAAACGTGCGATGCAGAATGTTCGGGCGCTACTTTTAGTCTGCCGCTAACGTGATTTTTAAGCAGTTGAACAAAATAACGCTCATGTTCAGCGCTATAAAAACCATTTGCATCCATAAACAAATCGTATCGGATTCCACTGCCTATAAAAACTTTTTTAATGCCCGAAACGTTGCAAACTTTTTCGTATAAAGCCAATAAAGCTCTATGGCTGTTGTTTAAATTCTTGCATAATTTAGGAAAAATGCACGAGTGTCGGCTACATTTGCGACATTGCTTGGTGTCGCGTCCTTTCATGCCGTACATGTTTGCCGAAGCGCCGCCAAGGTCTGTTAAATATCCTTTAAAATCAGGCATTTGTGTTATTTGTTTAACTTCGTTTAGAATACTTTTTTCGGAACGATTGACAATAAATTTTCCCTGATGTGCCGAAATGGTACAAAAACTGCATCCTCCAAAGCATCCGCGATGTATGTTTACAGAAAATTTAATCATCTCGTAAGCCGGTATGTGTTTTTGCTTGTATCGCGGGTGCGGCAGTCGGGTGTACGGCAATTCAATTTCAGTCTCCACTGCATCAATGCAATATTCGGGAGGATTCACAACGATGTATTTACCAAAAGCTGGCTCTATTAATTTGGCAGCATGCATTTTATTTGATTCGGTTTCAATTATGCAAAAATTTTCGGCAAATTTACGCTTATCGTTTACACAATCCTCAAACGAATTTAACAATGTATCATTTTTATTAATGTTTGATGCGTCGAAATGTTCAATAATACGGACTGTTTGTGGAATATCAGTTAGTTCGTTAATTTTTTTTCCTTCGTTCAGTTGTTTTGCTACCATTTTTACTGTTTTTTCGCCCATACCGTATATTAACATATCGGCGGCGCTATCGAACAATATTCCGGGTTTTAGCGTATCGCGCCAATAGTCGTAATGCGTCAATCTACGCAACGATGCTTCTATTCCGCCTATAATCACAGGCGTATTTGGAAAAATATTTTTCAAAATTTTCGTGTACACAATAACAGCGTCGTTTGGTCTAAAACCGGCAACATTTCCTGCCGTATATGCGTCGTCGCTTCGCAGGCGTTTGTTTGCTGTGTAATGGTTTACCATGCTGTCCATGCAGCCGCTTGTAACTCCAAAAAACAAACGCGGCTCGCCCATTTTTTTGAAATCGCGCAAATCATCGCGCCAGTTGGGCTGCGGCACAATGGCAACACGAAAACCTTCCGCTTCGAGAACTCTCCCAATAACCGCCGCTCCGAACGCCGGATGGTCAACATAGGCATCGCCGGTAAAGAGTATTATGTCTAACTGTTCCCATCCGCGAATGTTGATTTCGTCGCGCGAAGTAGGAAGCCATGACAGTATATTCATTCTGTCAGTCCTCTTTTCCTTAGCAGCGGCTCTATTCCGGGTTCGAAACCTCTAAAATTAACATACATTTCCATAGCGTCTTTTATTCCGCCCGGCTCAAGTATATGTCTTCTGAAGGCTTCTGCTGTAGCTCTGTGAAAAATGTCGCCTTTTTCTTTGAATGCTTCGAAAGCGTCTGCATCAAGCACTGCCGCCCAAATGTAGCTGTAATATCCGGCGGTGTAACCCCCGCTAAAGGTATGTTGAAAATGCGTTGTGCGATGACGTGGCGGTATTTGTCTTATCAATCCTATTTTGTCCATAGATTCTTTTTCGAAATCCATCACATTGTGCAGATTTTGCACATTGTTAAGAACGTGGAAGTCCATATCTATATACGATGATGCAAGATACTCAACCGTAGCAAATCCTTGTCCGTATTTGCCAACGTTTTGCATTTTTTCTATCAGTTCGTCGGGTATTGTTTGCCCTGTTTGATAGTGTTTTGCGTATATTTTCAAAACTTGCGGCTCGAAAGCCCAATGTTCCATAATTTGCGATGGCAGTTCAACAAAATCTCGCGGCACTCCGGCTGTTCCGAAATATGTAACATTTCTAAAAAGATTATGCAATGCGTGTCCAAATTCGTGGAAGTAAGTTTCTGTTTCGTCAAGACTCAACAATGCCGGCGTATTTCCCGATGGGCGCGTAAAATTACAAACTATGTATGTAACCGGCGTTACGTGTTTGCCTTTATTGTCTACCGTTTGCATACGAAACGAGCCGCACCATGCTCCGCTGCGTTTTCCCGGACGCGGAAACAGGTCGATGTATAAAATACCTAGAAATGTGCCGTCTTCGTCTATACACTTAAACGTTTGCACTTCTTCATGATATTTGGGCAGGTTGGTTTCTACAAATGTAATTCCCCACAGTCTGTTACATACGTAAAATATGCCATCCAAAACGTTTTCGGCTTTGAAATACGGACGCAACATTTCTTCATCGAGGTCAAAATTTTCTTTAAGAACTTTTTCGTTGAAGTATCTCCAATCCCATGCTTCGAGTTCAAATCTGTTAGCGCCGTTGTTTATAATCGTTTGCATGTAGGCTGCTTCGGCATTGGCTCGTTCTAAGGCGGGGGTCCAAAGTTGGTCTAAAAACGAGTACACTATGTCAGACGATTTTGCCATTCGCTCTTGTAGCGCAAACTCGGCAAATGTGGCATGTCCCATCAGATTTGCCACTTCAAGTCGTTTTGTAACCAATTGTTTCACAACGTCTTTATTGTCAGTGGCATTATCATTGTTTCCACGATTTATATAAGCTGCATGTATTTGTTGTCGCAGGTTTCTATTGTCGGCAAATTGCAGGAATGGCATCACGCTGGGATTATGCAGTGTAAACAACCATCCTTGTCTGTTCGCTCTTGCTGCGGCTTCGGCGGCAGCGGCTACGTGAACTTGAGGTATTCCGCTCAAGTCGGTTGCATCGGTTATATGCAAATGAAAACCGTTGGTTTCGGCAAGATGGTTTTGTCTGAAAAGGAGTTGCAAAGTTGAAATTTCTTCGTTCAAAACACGAAGTTTTTCCTGCTCTTCGGACGACAGATTTGCACCGCTACGCTCGAAACGTTTATACGTTTCTTCGGTCAATTTCATCTGCTCTTCGTTGAGTCTAAGCGTTTCGCGTTTGTCATAAACGGCTTTTACCTTGGCAAACAAGTCCATGTTGAGAAAAATATCATCGCTGTGTTTTGCCAATCTCGGTGTTATCTCTCTGTCAATAGCCTGTAGCGAATCGTTCGTTTCTGCGCTATTGATGGCAGAAAAAACTGCTCTAACTCTACGGAGAATACTTCCGCTGCGGTCGAGCGCAACTATCACGTTATTGAAATCGGGACTGCGTTTTGAGTTGATTATAGCATCGATTTCGTCTAACTGCTGTTGTATACCTGCCTCAAATGCAGGCATATAATGAGATATTTTGATTAAATCGAAAGGCGGAACGCCAAACGGGGTATCAAACTCGCTTAAAAAAGGGTTTGACGACTTTGGAGAAGTGCAGGAATATACGGCACAGCCCACTATGCATAAAGAAACTACGAGGTATTTCATAAATTGAAAATTGAAAATTGAAAATTAACTACGCTGCGATTCTTGATAATATTCTCTTGCTTCGGGTATCGCTTTTTCTAACTCTCTGATACGGTTTGCATTAGATGGGTGTGTGCGAAGAAACTCCGGCGTTGCGCTGCTACCAAGCGCCGACATTCTTCTCCAGAAATCGGGAGCTTCCACTGGGTCGTATCCGGCTCTTGCGGCATATATAAGCCCCATTTTGTCGGCTTCGTACTCGTGTTTACGGCTATAGTGAAGCAATGCCAATTGTCCGCCTACCTGCACGCCAACGCCAAAAACTTGCAAAGCAATATTTTGTATTTCGGCATCGTTTGGGTCTTCAAACCTTGCCGCCAGCGCTGCGCTAAACAATGTTATGCCTAACTGTAGCGTCAATTGTTGCGCCATTCGTTGCCCGCCGTGATTATAAACGGCGTGAGCTACTTCGTGTCCCATCACTATCGCCGTGCCGGTTTCATTGTAGCACGTTGGCATGATTCCTTCGTAAAAGGCTATATTGGCTCCGGGCATGCACCATGCGTTAATGGTATTGTCGGCAATCAGATTGTAATTCCAATTGAAACCGCTGATTCTTCTGCTATTGTTCTCGTGTGCAATTGTAGCCTCCTTAACCCTATCGCCCGAGTTTTTAACCCATCCAGTCCATTCAGCGTGTTGCGAAAGATTATATTCTGCCATTGTGGCTGAGTATGACGTTGTGCCAAGCGTGTTCATGGCAAATCTTGGAATTGCAAACGACGAGAATAAATCATCTTCGCAACCCGACGTTGTCAAAAGCGCTGCACCACCGGCAACTCCTGCTGTTCCGGCTGCTGCCGTCTTTAAGAAATCACGACGTGAAATATTATTTTTCATATAATTTTTTCCTAAAATTTATTTTTCACTATATACCTTACATTCTTTACATACTTATACGTAAATTTTCAAAAAAAGTTACGTTTTTAAGCGTTTATTTTTCCTACTGCGTAAAAAATTCTAATTCCAATGCAGTCTGATTATACAAACTGATGTATTCTAAATAATTAAGTTTGGCGTTTACTGCATTGTTCATTTTTGTAAACGCATCGGCATAATCTGTTATTTGGTTGTCAAAAAAATCATTTTCTATCTGATTTAAAATTAATTGAGCTTCAATCAACAGATTTTCTCTACTGAAACTTATCAGCAAAAAATATTCGTTCAACAATGATTTTAGCGTTTCAACGTGATTTATTGCAGTAAATTGACGTTCTTGAGTTTCTAATTCCAAAATTTTTAAGTTAATTTCTGCGGCTTTAACGCGCGCTTTTTGCGGCTGCGCCCACACCGGCAAAGACAGTCCAACCATCCATCCCTGATTTGAACCAACGCCTTCCAAGTTTTGAAGAACATATCCGGCATGAACGGCTGGGAACAGCCTGCTTTTTTCGAGATTAATTATCGATTGTGATTCAATGATATACGCATCGTCTATTGCGTTATGTTTTTTGGGAATAAACCGTTCGCTTGGTAGTCTGTCAGGATGAATTTGGTACAATTCGAGCGTTGATTGGCTAATTTGTATTGTTTCGTCATGCAGATTCATCGCTACCCGCAGTCGCATCTCTGCGCGTTTTGCTTCTTCTTTGGCTATGTAGAGACGGCTAATGAATGTTGCGTAACGCGCTCCGGTTGATACGCGAACTATTTCGCTTGTGCTGTCCGCGTACATGTGAAGTTCGGCTTCATCAATAATCGCTTCAAACTTGGGTGCGTGTTCCATCAAAATACTCAGACGTTGTCTGTAGTAAACCGCATCCATGTATGCAGATTTAACTTTCCAAGCAAGCTCGTCGAGGGTTAATGCGCGTTTTGCTTGTTGCGTTTGACCAACCATACGTTGGTGTTGGGCTTTCCTTAAATGTTCAGGAATGGAGCCAAAGTTTTGATTTACAATCAAAAGCATATTATTTCCTGCCGGCGTTCTATGTTGCCAATAGTTTACATGCAACGGGGCAAGTTCAACTGATTGCCTTTGCATCAAAACATCTTTTTTTTCTGCAAAATTTATTCTGCATACTTCGGGATGTTTATTTAAAGCTATCTCAACCGCTTCATCAATGCAAAAAGTCAAAAGAAACGGCTCCTGTGCAACTAAAAAAGTTGCGCAAAAAAATACAAACGTATACTTCATTTTTGTTAAAAAAATGTAAAGTTACAAATTTTGTATTGAATTATGAAAATTTTATTTATACTTTTGTATTTTTTTTTATAGAAGATGAAATCTATGACCGGTTTCGGCAAAGCCGAATGTTTGAATGACAAAAGGAAGATGTGCGTTGAAATTAAAACGCTAAACAGCAAACAGGCTGATTTGACCATCAAAATACCTAATATGTGGAAGGACAGAGAATTGGATATCCGCAATGAGTTAATAGGTAGATTGCAACGAGGAAAAATCGAACTGTTTATAACTATAGATGAGACTGCTGAAGATGTAACAACACGTTTCAACGAAACAGCGATTAAAAATTATTATGGACAATTAGCTGACATTGCCGCTAAAAACAACATACCCATACCATCAGATATACTTAATTCCATAATCAGGATGCCCGATATTTTATCACTCGAACGTGATACTCCCGACGAAAATGAGTGGCAAGTTTTACGCGAAAGTATACGCGAAGCCTTGAATATGGTAGATATTTTTAGAGAACAGGAAGGTAAAGCGTTGATGAACGATATGATTGAACGTATAGGATTGATTGAAAATTATTTAATTGAGATAGAAACGTTTGAACCACAGCGTATTGAAACAATAAAAAGCCGTCTTCAACAAAGCTTAACAGATTTTGTCGGTGAAAATCTTATAGACCAAAATCGGTTTGAACAGGAATTGATCTATTATCTTGAAAAAATTAGTATAAACGAAGAAAAAGTTCGTCTACGAAATCACTGTGACTTTTTCAGTTCTACAATGAAAGAGGGCGATGGTATTGGCAAAAAACTTGGATTTATTGCCCAAGAAATAGGACGGGAAATAAATACCATAGGCTCAAAAGTTAACAACGCCGAAATGCAAGTGATAGTCATAAAAATGAAAGACGAATTAGAAAAAATAAAGGAACAGATAATGAATATTCTTTGAATGTACTCAATACTAAAAATAATAACGTTGATTTTATTTACGCTGTCGCCTGTTTGTGCGCAAATTCCGGTAGGCGCTTGGCGCGACCACTTGTCGTGGAACACAGCCGAATTAATCGTTATCGCCGGAAAAAATATTTACTCAAGTAATGGCGCCGGAATATCTGTTTATAACACTGAAAGCCTGAATATTGACAAAATTACAAAAGTAAATGGACTGAACGATGCAGGAATTACTGCAATGCAATACGCTTCGGCAAACGATGCGATTGTGGTTGGATATGAAAACGGAAATTTAGATATTATTACCGCAAACAGAACGTTTAACATTCCCGATATCAAACACAGCGGCAGACATCCGGATAAACGCATAAATAATATTTACGTTTTGGACAACGCAGCCTACCTCTCATGTGCGTTTGGTATTGTGATTATTGATTTGAACTCCAGACGAATAAGAGATACATATATCATAGGAGACAATGGCGTTGCTACCGATGTTTACTCAATGACCAATTTCAATGGTTTTTTCTACGCTGCTACCTGTCACGGACTCAAAATAGCTGATGCTCAAAATCGTTTGTTGACGGATTTTTCACATTGGAAAACTGTAGAAGATGCACCCGAAGGGATAAAGCAAGTAGTTTCTACTGCCGATCACCTGTATGTATACAACAAGGACAATCATGTATTTTCTTTCGATGGGCACACGTGGAAACCTGTTGTATTGCAAGGAATACCCGAAAAAATAAGACGTTTTAATATTTCCGGTAACAGTTTGTTAATCAGCGCTAAAAAAGCCGTTTTTGTTGTTGCCAATGCTGTAAACCATTTGACAGTACAATCTGCTGCTGCAGACTTCGATGCAGCTATAGACGCCTTTGATGCAGCGATGGACAACGCAGGAGCTATATGGATTGCCGACAATAGAAAAGGTTTGACGCGTTGGAGGTCTCCAAATGATATATCTTTTTTCCTGCCCAACGGACCAAAATCAAACCTTGTTGCATCTATGCGTTTTAAAGCAAACAGGTTATTAGTTGCAGGTGGAGATAATAGACAGGGGGAAATTCATATCTTTAATGACAATAGCTGGTCAACTATCACACCGCCCGGCGTTTACAATATTACCGATGTCGATATTCCCGAAAATAGACCAAACACGGTATATGCAACGTCTTGGGGACAAGGATTGTTTGTGTTTGAAAACGGACTATTAACAACACATTACACACAGTTTAACAGCGAGTTAACTGCCGACATTTCGGGAAATGTGCTATGTGCCGGGCTGTTTATTGACAACGAAAACAGAATATGGATTAGCAACGACAAAGAGATAAGCCTATTGGCAGATGGACAGTGGACAAAGCCGCAAGTGAGAAGCGAAAAAAGTTTTGGGCGATTGACAGCCGACGATTTCGGACAAATTTGGACTCCGCTCGAAAGCGGCGGATTATTTGTATTTAATAAAACTGCCGCACAACGTGAAGATATTACCACTACTGATACCATATCCTTTAGACCCGGCAATCAAAATTTTTCCGGTCGTATACACACTGCCAATCAAATTACAAGCGCTCCCGACGGCGTGATATGGGTTGTATCTACAAACG
>Ga0099364_10000371_pt1 | contig 75282 bp, 69 predicted proteins | sample TergutTh196P3_FD_73070 | JGI IMG/M metagenome (GOLD analysis project Ga0099364, IMG submission 73070) | Microcerotermes parvus P3 segment gut microbial communities from Pointe-Noire, Republic of the Congo - Th196 P3 | ecosystem: Host-associated > Arthropoda: Insects > Digestive system > Gut ...
TAAGTGACTGGCATTGCAAACAGCTGGCCGCCTGTTTCGTAGGCGCGGAGGATATTCTCCTGCAAATCGTCCCTGTCTATCCCGGGGTCTGCGTCAAGCAGGGGATAAAGGTCGGCAAAAACACCCTTGTCCGCATAAATATCCATCATGAAATAAGGCGGGAGCAAGACGATGTCCGGGGCCCTCCCGGTCATGATGTCGGCATTCAGCTGGTCAGAGTCCTCATACTCCTTAAGCGCAATCTGGTATAGTGGGTTGGTTGTGTTGAAGCTAAGCACAGGCTGCCTTAAGGAATCGGAAATAGTCGGGTAGACCCCAAGCACCAAGGTTTCCTTTTTGTCAGAAAGGACAATTGCCATCTCATCGTCCTCTTGGCCAGGTACATATGTATCGTGGGCAGCTTCTTGCCTGGCACAGGCAGAAAGAAAAAATATGGCAAGAAAGATAGGCAGGATTTTTTTCATGTGATTTCCTTATTAACGTCTGTCGGTAGTCAAGAATATATTAAAACAATATTTTTAGCTTGTCAAATATGAAAAGAGAAATAGCAAACCATTATTTAATGACAAAACTCTACAACCAATGTGCCATCTTGCCATCGCCCGCAATCTATGATAAGATAACCACAGGAATAATCATAGAAAAATGCGGGCAGTCCCAGCAATGAAGACGAAAATATATAAAATAAATGATTTGAATGAAAATAATGATATAATAAAAGAAGCCGGAGAGGTTATCAGGCAGGGCGGGCTGGTTGCTTTCCCGACCGAAACCGTCTATGGCTTAGGGGGTGATGCCCTAAATCCCGCTTCGGCAAAACGGATATATTCCGCCAAAGGCCGCCCGGCGGACAACCCCTTAATCGTCCATTTATGCCGGATTGGCGACATTGAGACGATTGCAGAGGAAATCCCGGAGATATTTTATCGCCTTGCGGAAAAGTTTTGGCCCGGACCTTTGACAATGATTTTGAAAAAATCGCAACGCGTCCCCTTTAGCACGACCGGGGGACTAAAAACTGTAGCGGTGCGGATGCCGGATCATCAGGCGGCCTTAGTCCTGATTGAGGCAGCGGGTGGTTTTGTTGCCGCCCCAAGTGCCAATTTGTCCGGCCGCCCCAGCCCGACAGAAGCTAACCATGTCATCAAAGACATGGACGGACGGATTGAGATGATTCTTGATTGCGGCAAGACAAAGCTAGGACTTGAATCAACGATTCTTGATTTGACCGGGCCGCTTCCGGAAATTTTACGCCCGGGCTCGATTACCAAGTTAATGCTGGATTCGGTTATTAAGACAGGTGATACCTGCCCAAATGAGATTGCCCCGGACCAGCAGTCTTGCACCCAGCAGCCTTGCACCCGGCAACCTTGCACCCAGCAGCCCCGCGCACCGGGAATGAAGTACCGCCACTATGCCCCGAAAGCCCAGATGAAAATAATCACAGGCAGCGAATGTGATGTAATTTCTTATATTAATAACCAGACTGAAGCTAACCGGAAAGCAGGTTTGGTAACAGGCGTTATTGCCGGGAAGCAAACAGCAAAAGCTTATCTTGCTGATAATGTTAAGTGTATTGGCAGCCGCCTTGATGAAGAGGAAATTGCCCGCAATCTCTACCGCATATTAAGGGAATTTGACGATGAAATAACAGGTGTTATTTATTCGGAGGCTTTTGCGGAAGAAGGAATCGGACAAGCAATTATGAACCGGCTTTTAAAAGCTGCTTCATACCAAATTATTAATGTAAGTGAGTGAACATATAAAGGAGCATAGTATATATGAAAATAGCAATTGGCGGTGACCATGGCGGATATGATTTAAAAACGGCAATCATTGCCCACTTAGAAAAGCGCGGCATTCCTTACCGGGATTATGGTTGTTTCGAAAAGAAATCTTGCGACTATCCCGATTTTGGCAAGGCGGTGGCACAAGCGATAAAAAACGGCGAGTATGATAAAGGAATCCTTGTTTGCACGACCGGAATCGGCATATCGATGGCGGCCAACCGTATTTCCGGCGTTCGCTGCGCCTTATGCACCGACCCTTATATGGCAAAAATGACCCGCGAGCATAATGATGCAAATATCCTTAGCTTAGGCGCTGGCATTGTTGGCGTGAATCTGGCTTTGGAAATTGTCGATATCTTTTTGGACACCTTATTTTCGGCGGAAGAAAAGCATATCAGACGGATTGAGGGGATTGAAACTTAATTTGGATTTTGGCCCAGATGAGGGCATATCATAAAAAGCCAAACAGAGGAGGAAAAAAATGGCAGTATACATTATGGATCACCCCCTTATTCAACACAAAATCGGCTATATCCGCAGAAAGGACACCGGAACAAAGGATTTTCGCCAAACCATCAGCGAAATCGCAATGCTCATCTGCTATGAAGCAACCCGGCATCTAAAGCTTGATGAAGTGGAAATTGAAACCCCGCTTTGCAAGACAATGATAAAGGAGCTTAAAGGCAAAAAGCTGGCAATTATCCCGGTTCTCCGGGCTGGGCTTGGCATGGTAGACGGAATGCTGACGATGATTCCGACGGCAAAGGTAGGCCATATCGGGCTTTATCGTGACCATGATTCACTAGAGCCAGTCGAATACTACTGTAAAATCCCGGCCGACTGCGCCGAACGCGAAGTATTTGTTGTTGACCCAATGCTGGCAACAGGCGGTTCTTCGTCCGTTGCAATCCAAATGCTAAAAGACCGCGGTTGCAAAAAAGTTCATTATATGTGCATTATTGCAGCTCCCGAAGGCATTAAAAGAATGGAAGCCGATCACCCTGACGTCAGCATCTATGCCGGGGCCCTTGATGAAAAACTTAACGAAATAGGCTATATCCTGCCCGGGCTTGGTGATGCCGGAGACCGTATTTTCGGTACAAAATAAAAATATTGAGAGGGCGTAAAAATGAAAAACACCGATTACATTTCATGGGACGAATATTTCATGGGCGTTTCCAAATTGTCAGGCCTGCGTTCAAAAGACCCAAGCACCCAAGTTGGCGCGTGTATTGTCAGTGAAGACAATAAAATCCTTTCGATGGGTTATAATGGCTTCCCAACTGGCTGTTCCGATGATGAGTTCCCGTGGAACCGCGACGGCAAAGCAATAGAGACCAAATACCCTTATGTTGTCCATAGTGAGCTTAACGCAATCCTCAATTACCGCGGCGGCAGCTTGGATGGCGCAAAAATCTATGTCTCGCTTTTTCCTTGTAATGAATGTGCCAAAGCGATTATCCAAGCGGGCATAAAAACCATTGTTTACGACAATGACAAATACGCCGATACCGATTCGGTGATTGCATCAAAGCGGATGCTTTCAGCCGCTGGAGTTAAGTTTTTTAAGTACCAGCGGAGCAATCGTAAAATCGAATTGGATTTATAATGGAAATCCATGGGGTTTCATGTGTACATAATGGCCTTTTATGAAGAAAGCAGAAAATAAAACAAAGACTTATCGGACAATTATTTTTGCTTTGGTGATAATATCCGCCACGGTTTTTTTTACGACCCTAATAATAAGGAACTTAGTTAGTGAATCCCCCTTGGTGGTGTCAGCTTCGACCGATGAGCGGGTCAGGGCAGCCGAGGAAAGAGTCAGGGCAGCCGAAGAGGAAAGAAGGCGGCTTCAAGCCGAAAGGGAAGCAATTGAACGGGACCGTTCCAATCTCGAAGAACATCAAGGTAATCTCCGGGTAATGCTTGCAAATTTGAATGCGGAAATGGCAAGTGTTGTCGCCCATATTGCCCAGCTGGAATTTGAAATAGAAAACAAGATTTTGGATATTGAACAAGCCGAACTAGATTTAGCCGAAGCCATCCGGGTAAAGGACCAGCAATATGCGGACATGAAAGAGCGGATCAAATTTACCTATGAAAGGCAGGATTTTGTCTTGCTTGAAACTTTGATTTCAGCGTCCAATTTGTCAGAATTTCTAAATTATGCGGATTACTTTGAACAATTAGCTGGTTATGACCAAATGAAGCTTGACGAATATCACGAAATTGAAAGGCTGGTTGATGCCTACAAAAATATCCTCGAAGATGAAAAGGAGGCCTTGGATCTTTTTCTTCTTTCAGTTGAAGCCGAGCAAACAAGGGTTTCAGAGTTAATTAGCCGGGCAAATATCAATATATCCTATACCAATACCCAAATTTTGGAAGCAGAGCAAAACATCTTGGCAAGGGAAGCCGAGCAAAAAGCAAAAGAAGCTGAGCTTGAGCAATTGCAAAAAGATTTGGCGGAAGAGATGCGGCTTCGTGAACTGGCACGGCAGCGGGCATGGCGGAATATTTCTGACCTTCATTTTGATGAAAGCGATCGTTATCTGTTAGCGAACTTGATTTTCTGTGAGGCCGGCGGAGAGCGGTACGAGGGGCAAGTAGCGGTTGGGGCTGTCGTCATTAACCGGATGATGAGTTCGGTTTTCCCCAACACGATGGTTGGGGTTATTTATCAAAGCCGCCAGTTTTCGCCTGTTGCCAGCGGCCGCCTTGCTTTGGCATTAGCGGAAAACAGGGCGACTGCTTCCTGTTACCGGGCGGCTGATGAAGCAATGCAAGGGGTGACTCCGGTTGGAAATTCCCTCTTTTTCCGCACCCCGATTCCGGGGCTCGAAGGCCAGGTCATTGGCGGGCACGTCTTTTATTAAATTAAGCTTTGAAATATTTTTTCATTGCTTCAAACGCGCCGGAATAAATATCGCGAAGGACTTTATCTACTGTCCGCAGGCATTTTTTAAGCTTTTCCCCATCAAGCAAATTTTCCTCAATCGCCAGCGCAAGCTCGTCTAAATCAACAACCTTAACGAATCCATCGGGATAGATAATGATGTCCACCAAAAGATCAAGTGATGTCAAAGCATTTCTTCCTGTCTTTAAATGATTTTCATAATGATACTCGACAATATCGACATAAAAGCAGATGAGGGAATTGTCCTCGCGATAAAATTTGCTTAGTTTTATCCCCTCTTTCAAAAAATAGCAGGATAAACCGTGATGCAACTCAATTTTGGGTTTGAGGGCATTCCAAGACGTTAGGATAATATCATCATCAGATGAAAGAATGACATCATCTTTTAGCTCGACACATTCATTAGGAATAATCCGACGGCGGTACAAAACAGGATTTGACGCCATATGTATTTTGCCTTTCCGCTTTTATATAAATGTACACCTTGTCGCGGAGAAAGTCAAATTAAGTTTCATGAGTTAATTCGATTATTGATACAATATTATGTCGGTACGTTTTGAAATCAACTCAAGATCAGACTGGCAATCCAGCTTAATCCTATATTGTCCTAATTTGTCAAAACAAAGCGATACTTTTTTATAGTCACCATCAAGCGGATTTTCAATTACAAGGCTGGCACGATATTTTTGTGATATTTCAAACAAGGTCATTAATCCGATGCCACTACCGCCTTTATTGGCGCGAGTAGTTATTCGCTTTAATCCAATATTATTAAGTGTTTCAGTATTAAAAGGAGTCCCGCTGTCAAAAACATCAATTGAATAATGGCCATTAGATTTTCCTATCATTACAAATATTTTTCTTTTTTGGCAATCTTGTGTTGCCAAAATTGCATTATCGATCATATCGGCGAGTACAATTTTAATATCTGTTTCATTAATAATATTTTCAACGAAATAGTTGATACTTCCCGCTAAAGATAAATCAAAGGAAATATCATGTTGATTTGCCTTATGAAACATATATACTAATAACGAATCTAATGAAGAAATATTTGTAATAGGCAGTATTTTATTTTTTATTTCATAGTTTTTCAAAATACCATTACGTTCTTGGGACATACATTTTAGCTGGTCCAATAGTTCATTAGCCCTTTTTAAGTGCAATTGATTTTCTTGCTTTTCAGCTGATGACAGGTATTCTCGAACTGCATATTCCATTGCTGGTATAAGCTTATTATCCTTATGGATAATTTTTGACAGTTCATCGTTGTGATATTTATAGCTTTCAAGTTCTTTCTGTAATGATTCTATTTCCCTCATTTTAAGCATTACAATATATTTCTTATTCAAACTATTAATCCACCAAAGCAAAAGTGCAAGGCCTAGTAAAAAAGAAAAGAAAACAGGAATCAAGTAAATTAATTCACTTATATCGGCTGATCCTAAAAAAGAAACTGAAAATAATAAAGAAATACTTATGAAAATGGCAATATCATTTGAGCCATATTCATATAAAAATGGCATCCCGTTTTTCAAACGTCTAAATTGAAAAAGAGCGGCAGTAAAAAGAATTTGGAACGTTCCTATTAAGAGAAAAGAAAACACATCAGAAGGATATTTATTAAAATAAAGAGAATATAAAAATCCAATTAAATATGTTGGTACAGTGGCTAACCAAAAAGCTAAATATGATAATCCAAACGAAATAATTGAGACGGTCAAAGATAAATTAAGAGGAGTCTTGATGGTATAAATAACCCAAACCACAAAGAAGATAACGATGGCAAAAATGCTAAAGGGGGCGGCATATATTCTTAGAAAATATATTGATGGCAAACAAAATAATGAAAAAATCATAAATGAAGCACAAGTTTTTTTTGTGATTTTAATATGCAGTAATTTTACATAAATAAAAAAATTACAACCTATGATAGCAGAATATTTTATTAGTAAAGCAAGTGCGTCCATTATTCATCCCCAATAAAGCAACAATAAGTAAATGAAAATAGCATCCAATATATAATTTATAAGTTGCCTAATTTCATCTAAAATTAAAAAAAATGAAAGGAGGGCTTTTATATGCTAGATTTTTTAAGAAAAATTTTATACTGGGGCATGGTTTAACTATAAAAAGCTGCACTTAAGTGTGCAGCTTTTTTATAGCTCATCTTTAATCTTATACGCATAATAATAAATGAACTCAGTTAATGTCGGCACTCCCTTATCAGAACGAATTTTGGCAGTATAGTGAAATAATAAGTCATCAATATCAGATCTTCGCCAAGCGCAATTAATCGCATTTTGCATTGAACGTTGGACGCTGGTATCTGTTTTATGGTATTTTTTGGCAATATAGGCACATAAGTTTTGCGAAGGATCATTTATAGTGAGTTCAATTGCATCAACTAAATATTGGTATCCAACAAGCTTTGGGCTGATACCAATATGGTTAAGCTCATTACTTATTTTGCGGTTGATCCGTTTTGCTTTGTATTCCTTTGATTTTATGGTGGTATCACAAGGGGGATTAATTTTTTGCATCCGATTATAGATTGTAGGCTTCATAATTCTCAAAAATTCAACTACACTTTTCGCAGAATAACCGTTCTGATGCTTTGACATTATAAAATCCGCACCTAATTGACGTGTAATTTCATGAGTTATGGGGCTTGAATTATTAGTAGTTATCAAAATATAAGGAGTTTTCCTAATGTCCAGTTGCTTTAGTTCATTAAGCAGGAATAATCCATTACCTTCTCCTTTATGTAGCTCTAGGTCTAAAATAATCACATCGGGTAAATAATCCTTAATATATTCAATTGCTTGAGGAACAGTATTGGTAATAGCAGCCAGTAACATATCATCAATTTCCTCAAAATAGTCAGTAAATTTTTCACAAGAATCCTTGTCATCTTCAATAAGAATGAGGGAAAGTGCTTTATCCATAAAAGTCTCCTAGTATTATAAGAGTCATTATACCGCAATAAAATACAAAAAGCAACTCATTTTAAATTTGCAAAAGTTCCAGCTGCTTGAGTGAGGCAGTTGTTAGTATAACAAAGGAAATTTGAAAAATATACCAAAGAACAACAATTATCAACAAAAACCAACACAAATTAAAGTCATGAAGTAATTTAATAAGCACTAAAATTATTATATTATTCAATCAGGAAGTTGCAAAAGGCTTTATCTACATAAGAAAAAATTAGGAAGGAAAAATTGTATTAAGATGATTACTAGAAGACCAATCAAGGAAATTATGAGTTCAACAGAAGAAAATGATATTATCTTCATTCAGCCTCATTTATTATCGGACTTGCTAAAGCATGAGCAAAACCAAATCGTTGTAGAGTTCTGGGATACAATGCACAAACACGCAGTTCTTTTAGGAGATATACCCTCGGAGCCAAATCACGGTATTTTTTTCATTGCGGGCACTCTTTTAAAGGCAGGGTATAAAGTAGACGCACTAGACTTCCATGCTTATGATCGCTATTTAAGATATAGTGAAGGCAGAAAAGTTGAGTATAGTGATATTGAGGAGTCAATCAGAACGAAAAAAGCAAAAGTATTTGCAATATCGTCTAAAACGGTTGCGATTAACAGAGCTATTGAAATAGGAAGAATTATTCGTAGAAATCATCCGAGTGCAGTCATTATTTTTGGGGGCTTACATCCAACGTTGCACGGCCAAGAATTAATAAAAGAAAACCCAGAGATCATTGATTATATTATTCAAGGTGAAGGGGAAGAAGCAACACTAGAATTGCTGCAACATCTGGAAGGAGACAGGGATATAAATGAAGTCAAGAATCTTCTTTATATGGGAGAAAATGGGGAAGTAATCATTAATGAGAAAAGATTAATTTGTGATATAGATATCGATAACCTGCCTTATCCAGCTTATGAATTGATTTGTCGTGAATCAAGTCCAATTGTGCCAAGGATTTTATCGGCAAGGGGTTGCCCTCATTCTTGCGCATTTTGCTCAATTACTTATTATTATGATAGAAAATATAAGCTTAGATCTCCCGAATCGGTAGTAGCAGAAATTGAGTATATGATTGAAAAGTTTGACATAGATTTCTATTGCTTAGGTGATCTGACTTTTTTGCTTAACAGAGAATATACGCATAAAATTTGCAACTTAATAATTGAACGAGGATTATCGAACGTCAAGTGGTGGTGTCAGACAACGATTGGCAGAGTAAATAAGGAAGACTTGGAGCTAATGAAAAAAGCGGGCTGTATTCAAGTAGCATTTGGAGTAGAGGCGGATGATCAGGCGATCATAAATGCGGTTGATAAACCTTATTCAGTAACTAAAACAGAGGAACAGTGTAGATTGGTAAAGGAGATGGGGATGACTGTCCAGAATTATTGGTTAATTGGCTTGGGTGGAGATACCAAAGAATCAATAGAACGCAGAATTGAGCAGATCAAATATTACATAGAAAATAATTTGACTGATTCTATCCATATTTCTGTTCCGGTACCTTTTCCCGGCACGCCAATTTGGAGCGACCCGGGAAGGTTCGGATATAAGATTAATCACACTGACTTTAGCCAGTATTGGATGAACTGTGATGAGCTGGGTTATGGAAAACCAGTTGTTGATTTGGAAAATTTAACGGCAGACCATTTATATATGTATTGGTTCTTAGCATTATCGGCTGCTACTGAAAGCTTCAAAAAGGTTGTGGCAAATAAAGATAATACTTTTAGTCATTTTAGGCCGAAGGGATTATTTGATTCGGATTCTTTTGAGGAGATACCGGCGTTTTTTTAAGTAGAGGATTCACGATGAATTATTCTTCAAATGTCATAAGTTTTTTTGACGAATGTGTAAAGCAGAATAATAAAAGGCCAGCTCTTATTTGGGAACATGAGGAGATGTCCTATTATGAATTGAATAAAGCGGTCAATAATACCGCACATTATTTGTTGACAAATGGAATTAAAAAAGGCGATTTAGTTGGTGTTTGCCTTCCGAAGTCAATGGAGCTGGTTAGTGCAGTTTTAGCTATACTCAAAATTGGGGCGGTTTATGTTCCGATTGTATCCGATTATCCCGAACAAAGGAAAAAATATATTGTTAACCATGCAAACATTAAAATCGTATTAACAAACAGTAAGATGGATTTTTATGGAGATAAAGCGCTTACACTTCTTAATAATGAAGAGGAGTATATTGAAGTTGATACGGTTGTTATGCATGAAGATGATCTAGCATACATATTTTATACATCTGGAACAACAGGAGTTCCAAAGGGTGCTATGATTCATCATGGGGGATTGAAAAATCGCTTATTATGGCAAAGAAAATACTTTGATGTAAAGAAAAACGATCGGATACTGTTTAAAGCCCCAATTGGATTTGATATTTCGCTATGGGAAATTTTACTTGCTTTGATCTCAGGCGCAGCTTTAATTATAGCGGAAGAAAAGGGATATAAGAACTTAAATTATATCATAGATATAATCGCAAAAAATAAAGTTACAATATGCCAATTTGTCCCATCGATGTTGCAAATTGCTCTTGACTATATTCGTGACAAAGGTAATAAAGAGTTTTCCTCGCTGAAAAAGGTGGTTAGTAGCGGAGAAGAATTGAATGTAAAGATATTTAACGATTTTTCATCACTGCTTCCGCATATTGCCTTATATAATTTTTATGGCCCCACGGAAGCATCAATATGTGTGACGGCGTGTAAGCTTAATAATAAAAGTGTGAAAAATTATATCCCTTTGGGCAAAGCCATTACTAACATGGAGGTTGTTCTGCTAGATGAGCTGAAAAAACCAATCGTAAGTAATGGCATTAAGGGCGAGATTTACATTTCGGGAATTGGAGTAGGCAAAGGGTATATAAATAACGAAGATGAAACTGCACGTGCATTCGTGGCACATTATCTTGATGATGAACGTGTCATGTATAAAACAGGTGACATAGGTTTTTATGATAATAACCAAATGATATATTTGGGGAGAAATGATCAAACAATAAAAATACGCGGTAATCGGATTGATCTAGGAGAAATAGAATCAAAGATTTATGAGATAAATGAAATTAAAACAGCTGTAGTAAAATGTATAATAAAGAACGATACTCAGGTACTGGTTGCTTTTTATCAGCCATACAATATTTTAGACAGTCTTGATTTAGTTTTGGTAGAAAAAATAAAGGATAATTTAAATAGAAAGCTTCCAAGATATATGCTTCCACAGATTTACCAGAAAATCATTAAGTTTGAATTAACAGAGAACGGTAAAATAAATAAAGACAAATTACTGCTTGAAGGTTATTGGCCAAATTATGGTTCAGGAAATGATATTGCAAATGACATGAAAGGAAAATTGAATAGAATATTTGTGAAATATATTAATGCAGATATAAATAGCGACCAAAATTTCTTCGAGGCGGGCGGCTCTTCCCTTGAAGCAATTAAATTACTTATGGAAATAAATAGAAAATTAGGTGGGAATATTTTATTCGAAGAAGCAATGGAAGATTTTTCAATTGACGGAATTATTAGGCTGTTAGAAAATTCATTAGCTGATAAGGAATTGAGGTTATAATGATAAAGTTGAATGCTAAAATCATAGAAAGAAAAATGGAATTAAAAAATGTGTCAGATCATTTTAGCAAAGCTCTGATTTATTATATGGTAAATAAAAATGATTTGCTTGCGTTTTTCATTACCTACATCATTGTCGATTTTGAAAATGATAAAATGATATACATTTTTACATATCAAAAAGATAATGTGCAGAAAATTCATCAGGAAGACGCAAATAAATATCAATTGGCAAAGTGTCCTCATTGTTCACTACAGGTCGTAAAAAACAAAAGCTTTTTGACATTTAATGAGGATGAGCATTTTTTTGTATACGTTGATTATGAAAAAAGTACGGTTGATGTACTTGAAATGGCAGATATCATACATAACAGCACAACTCAATTTGACAAAATGAGCCATACTTTTTTTAAAGATTATACGAACAGTAATTATTTTTTCCTATCGGCAGTAGATAAAGAAGATTTCCTTCATATTTACAGGGTTTCAGTTGATTTGAAGCAAGTAGAAGAAATCTATTCATGTGAAAGTAAACCGATTCCGCCTCATGTACTCAGGAATTACAAAGAGTATTTATTTCTAAGTGATGAATTTAGATATTCAAAATTTGAATTAAAAAAGAAAAATAAAATTGTTACACAAGATGAGCTTGGCAGGAGATACTATAAATTATCAGTTAAGCTGTCAGTTCGAGAAAATCGTACTGTTCCTTTTCCGGAAGAAAGACGAATTCTATATCAACAGATGAGAGAGCAATTAGAAGTAAAGTGCTTGCCTGGCAGGATCATGGTAGTTAACAGCAAGACTAAAGAGCATAATTATTATGACACAACTGGAGGAAGCCCGGCCCATTTTGAGATTGATGAGGAAAAAGGACTTGTATATACTTCATCTCATAATTTTTTTGGCGTTAAAGATGGGGTAATCTATTTTGAGCCAGCTGTAATTGATAAATTCAAGATAGAAGAAGATAAGATGATACATATAGGTTCATTTTCCTGTCCGATGGGGTATCGGTATACTTCGCACAAAATTTTCAAAATAAATAATAAATCCTATTTATGTACATTTGGCCAACCGAATCGATTGGTTATAGCCTGTGCTGATGATATGAAATTACTTAGCTACCATGATATTGGGCCTGATGAATTAACAGATCAAGAGGATTTAAGTCTCTACATAAATTCAATAAAATCAGAAAATGAATTGATTGCTGTTGAAGTATCTCAAGACAACAAAATTATTATTTTTGCTGATTCAAAGTATTTATATTTTTTCGATTTTGATGAAAGAAAAATTTTCCATAAAATTGAACATTATTTTCATATTGAAGACAAATCACTGGACATTAGTGACTATATTCTACGAACAGTACACTTTAACTATTTGGATTAGCCTAACGTATTATGTACATCTAAATAAAGAATATTGGAGAATTGTATGATGGAAGAACTAAAAACAAATGACTACAAGTTGCTGGTAATTTCGGCGGATAATAAGCAAGTATTTATAACGCTCTCAAATCAAAATACTGAAAAGGACGCACTTGAGGTTTGTGAATTATTTTATAAAGAAATCTATAGAATATTAAATCAATATAAAATTAGTATTTTTCACGAAAGAGTATTTGGCAGCAATTTTCTTTATGATGAAGTATGTGAGGTAAGATGCAGACTCCTCAAGTTATCAAAAAACGATAAAGCATTTAGCTATGTAGATGGGAGTCCTGTTTGGGGAAGCGGAATAGCCGGTATCAATATCCATGGAATAATTGAAGGCAATGGAATTTTGAGTGACATCATATTTAATAATAAAGTATATGGTAAATTATGGAAAAGAGAAGCGGTTGAATATATGATATTGCATTCTGTTCATGGAAAGCAGAGCTACTCTTTTTATGATCAGACTACCCAAATGTTTAATGAGATTATTAAAATACTAAGCGATTATCATTATGAATTTCATAATATTATCCGTACCTGGATTTACATGGATCATATATTGGACCAGTATGATGAATTCAATAAGGCCAGGACAGAAATTTTTAGTAAAAATAAGATGTGGTCATCTAACTTTGATGAGACGGAAGCGGAAGAAATTTATATGCCTGCAAGTACGGGGATTGGTTGTAATAATCCCTTTGGATGTACAATTGTTGCGGATGTTTTAGCAGTTCGCGTAAAAGACAAGGATAAATTTAATATAATAAGCGAGACAGGTAAAGATCAAATGTCCGCTTTTCGTTATGGTTCGGCATTTTCACGGGCAATGGTTTTAGAAGAAGAAGAAAGCAGCTACATTTACTTATCAGGAACAGCATCAATTAATGAAGATGGTCAGACAGTTTATCATGATGATATTGATAAGCAAATCAATAAAACGGACAGCGTCATAAAAACGTTGCTAGAGATATATAAAATGAACTTAGATGACATCTGTGAAGGGACTGTATTTTTAAAGAAAGCAGAATTCCTAAAGAGTTATCAGGGTTTTTATGAAAAGATAAGTAAAGAACTTCCGGTAATCATCACAATTGCTGATGTATGCAGAGATGACTTGCTATATGAAATGGATGCGACATTTATTCAAAAAAATAAGTAAGATGGAGAGAAATATTAATTATGTTGCTTAAATATCTTAGAATTATTGGAATGTTTATCAGAATATCATTTATTAATGGCTTAGAGTATAAGGCTAACTTTATTCTGGGAGGCCTATTTGAATTCTCATGGATAATCATGAACATAATATTTTTCCGAGTAATTTACTTAAACACTTCATCTATTGCGGGATGGAATATGAATGAAGTTTTGCTGTTGGTATTCATATGCGGGTTTGTTGATAGTGTCCATTCATTTTTTTTCGCATCCGGGTTTATTTCCATACCGAATATGATACGTGATGGCCAGCTGGATTTTGTATTACTAAAACCAATAAACAAGCGGTTTTATTTAGCGTTCAGATTAACCAATATCGGACAATTATTTAATATTGTATTTAATCTGACGATGATTATTATCTACTTAATAAAACTATCAGAAGCATTTGACTTTTTAAAAGTGTTCATGTTTTTTATGTTAATAGGGATCGGGATTTTAATTGTTAATGCATTTTACTTTACTTTATCAATGATTGCTTTTTGGGTCATTCAGGTCAATGCAATTATAGGTTATTCTCAAGAGCTGTTTACGATTGGCAATAAACCATTATCAATTTATCCTCAAGTAATCCAGAAGATATTCATTTATTTGATCCCGCTGGGAATTGCATTTAGTTATCCTATTTTATATTATTCAAAAAAGCTTGACTGGATTGATGTAACGTTAGCTTTTATTATAGCAACATTATTTTTCGGCTTTTCACATTTTTTATATCGAAAAGGATTTAAGCGCTATACAAGTGCAAGCAGTTAAAATAAATATAAGTGTTGGGAGTATGAGATGAAAGCAATAACAGCTGAAGGATTATCGAAGATTTATAAATACTATAAAAAAGAAGAAGGCATTAAAGGTTCAATCAAGAATTTCTTTAAGCGGGAAGCCTTATATAAAGAAGCCGTCAAGGGCATTAGTTTTTCTGTGGACGCAGGAGATTCAGTTGGTTTTATCGGATTAAATGGTGCGGGAAAGACCACGACGTTGAAAATGCTGTCCGGTATACTTAAACCAACATCAGGAAAAATAGATATTTGTGGCTATTCTCCATTTGATAAAAAAAATGATTTCCTTAAAAGGATAACAATGGTTATGGGCAATAAGTCTCAGCTTTGGTGGGACATTCCGGCTATTGACGCATTTGCCCTAAACAAAGAAATTTTTGGCGTAGAAGATATTCAGTATAATCAAACTCTTAATGAGTTAGTTGAAATACTTGATGTGGGTCATTTAGTGAATACGCAAGTAAGAAGATTATCTTTAGGTGAGCGAATGAAAATGGAACTGATTCTAGCCTTGATCCATTTACCGGATATCATTTTTCTTGATGAGCCAACGATTGGATTGGATGTCATATCGCAATATAATATTCGTGAAGCCTTAAAAAAATACCGTGATAATCATAATGCAACAATTATCTTAACAAGCCATAACCTAGATGATATTGAAATAGTTTGTGATAAGCTGATGATTATTGATGATGGAAATATTATGTATGATGGGCAGTTTGATTCGTTTGTACAATTGCAATCTGTTAATAAAATCATGCGGATCAAATTTAAAAAAGGGATTGATATATCAGATATTTTAAAGGACCATCAAGCTGAAATTATTTCCAGCATGGAAGATGAAGTTAATGTCAAAATTGAAAATGAAAAAGTCATAAGTCTATCTGGGCAGCTAATGAGTCAATATCTAGGTGAAATTAAGGACATAAATATTGAAAATGCAAATTTGCAAGAAATCATTCGCAACCTATATGCTTGAGTAGGAGAAAAATAGTGTTTAAAAAATTTAAAAAAATAATGAGCATCAGCTTACAAGAAAATATGGAATATAAGTTTAACTTTATAACTTCTCTAATATGTTCCTTTATTCCCCTTGCAGTAAACTCGCTAATATGGTTTTCCATAAGCGATTATTCAGCAGAGGCTTATGGATATTCGTTGAATGAAATGATTACATATTATTTTGTTATGATGATAATAACTAATATTGTATATTGTGACATTGCATGGCGAATGAGTAATGAAATAAGGTATGGGGGGCTCACCCAATACTTACTTAAACCATGTCGCTATATAAACTATGTATTTTATTTTGATTTGCCTAAAAGGCTGGTATTTGTCATTTTTGGGACTATTCCCATTCTTATGCTATATTTATTCATTCATAGATTTTTAGTGCTGGATATTAATTTATTTGTATTTACTTGCTTTTTAGTTAGTTTGTGTATTGGTTATATCATCAATTTTTTATTGTACTATATGCTGGGTTTGTTTTCGTTTTTTTTATCAGAAGTTGGCGGCATTATTATGGGCTATACAATTCTCGTCAATGTTTTAGCAGGAAAGGTATTCCCATTGTCTTTATTACCTGGAGTGGTGGGAGAAATAGTAGCATTTACACCTTTTCAATATACAGGATTTGTATCTGCCAGCATCATTCAGTCCAAATATCAAACCACAGATATTTTATTGACTTTAGGCGGAGGAATAATATGGATTGCAATTTTATGGTTTTGCTGTGAATATTTATGGCGGCTAGGAAATAAAAAATATGCGGCATTCGGCGGCTGATGAAATATGCTGGCAATGTGTTTGAAGGAATAATTATGAAAGTATATATTTCAGATATAGAATATGTAACTGGAGAAAAGAAGAAGATAGAATGTCTGATTTGCGCGGAAATATCAGAAAAAAAGCTTCAGTTATTTAAAAAAGCTGGCTTGGAGTATTATGCGGAATGTCCGGAAGGCATTTACTATTTGGGGGAGAAAACGGCAGAGAAAACCCTCCGTTATAAAGAGAATAATATCAAAGAAATTATGTTTACAACTGGAAGCTTTCATAACCAGCCCTATCCATATAATCGTATTGATGAGATAAGGAAGCTTAATAAATTGCTCGGCAATCTAAAGCTTGATGGTTTTCCATATGGGATTTATTTATCAGATTGCTCAAATCTCATTACGGCAATAAAAATAGGAAAAAACTCCTTGACAGATGATCCGGCCAAAGAGATTTTAGTGATAACCACAGATAAAGTAGGAGAAAGTGAATCGAGGATTGTTCCGCCGGGTTCGACAATAAAAAGTGATGGGGCCGCAAGCTGTATATTATCATCCGCTCCTAAAGGAAAATGCTTTGAAATACTTGAAATAAAGCAGTTTCACAATCATAAATTAATTGGTGATGAGGATGTGACATATGAAAATTATGCGGGGGAATTTACAAAGTGTTTGGATTTTGTAAAAAATAAAATCTGGCTTGAAAATAGTATGAACTATAAATATGTATTGGTGAATAATTATAGCATGAATTATGTAAAGAGTTTATCGGTTCAGCTTAAAATTTCTTTGGATTTGATTTATACAGACCAAATAAGCGCTCATGCTCACTGCTTTTCAAGTGACCTATTGATAAACATTTTTCATTTACTAAAGGAAGGTAAACTTGTGCATGGGGATACTTTGCTAGGAGTAACGTCCGGCCTCAGTTCAATTAGCTCGATAAGCTTTCGGTATGTAGATAACCTTGCTTTTAGCGAGCAGGAATAGTAATAAAAATCACTTAAGAAAAGGAAAACAAAATGAGAGATACGATCAGAAATATTTTGAATGATGACAAAATTGTGCTTCATCCATTACAGCATTCCTCGACTCATGCGGAACCTATTATTATTGAGAGGGCTGAAAACGTCTGGCTATATTCAATAACAGGAGAAAAAATACTGGATGCATTTTCCGGTATGTGGAATGTGAATATTGGCTATGGGAATAAAGAAATGGCGCAAGTAGCGTATGATCAAATGTGTAAAATTGCCTATGGTTCTAATTTTTCTGGTTCTTCCACACTCCCGCAGATAAATTTGGCAAAAAAACTATCAGGTTATGGGTATAAGAAATTAAAGACTACTTTTTTTACTAGCGGCGGATCGGAAGCAAACGAATCAGCTTTTAAAACGGCACAGTATTATTGGAAAAGAAAAGGAAAATCTGGTAAAAGCAAATTTATTTGTTTGGAAGGCGCTTATCATGGAATGACAATGGCGGCGGCCAGTGCAACAGGCATTCCTAAGTTTTGGACAATGTTCGATAAAGTGCCAGGATTTATACATATTCCTAACCCTTATTCATATCGTTTTGCCGGAGAAATCAAACCAAATGAAACTGTAGGGCAAGCTGCAGCAAGAATTTTTGAGGAAATAATCTTAAAAGAAGGAGCAGATTCAATAGCGGCATTTATTGCAGAGCCGGTGCAAGGGTCTGGTGGTGGTATTATTCCACCCGACGATTATTATCCGTTAATCCGTAAAATCTGTGACAAACATGAAATACTATTAATTGCAGATGAGATTGTGACAGGGTTTGGCCGGACAGGAAAAATGTTCGCATTAGAAAATTGGGGCATTGAACCGGACATCTGTTCTTTTGCCAAAGGTGTTACTAGTGGTTATATTCCTCTTGGTGGAATTCAGATTTCCGATGAAATAAATGAAGTGATTCAAAATGCTCCTGCAGAGGACGCATGGCTGCATGGTTTTACATATTCGGGACACGCAGCTGCTTGCGCAGTTGCTTTAAAAAATATCGAGATCATTGAAAGAGAAAATTTACTTGTTAATGCAACTAATATGGGAGCAAAACTCACTACCTTGTTAAAAGGATTGTTGGAACGAGAGTGTGTAGGTGAAATTCGCAGCATAGGATTGTTAATTACAGTAGAATTTATTGAAAATAAGACAAGCCGGGAGAAAAGCTTCGAAATCGCAATGGAAATGTACAAGCAATGTCTAAAAAGAGGGGTGCGAGTCAGAGCTTTGGGAAATAACGTAACACTTGCACCACCATATATAATCAATGAGGATAATGTTGATTTTATTGCAAAAGTATTTATTGAAGCATTAGATGAATGTCAAGGCAAATAAATGGAGATAAGGTATGAGTGGTATATGTGGAATTTTTAATACTATCGGTAATACAAGGATTTGTGAACAAGATTTAATGAAAATGTCAGATGCATTTGCACACCGAGGTCCTGATGGTGAGGGATATCTAGTTGATCAATATTATGGGCTTGGATTTAGGCATCTTAATATTAACGGCAACTTAAATAATAATAAGCCATTCATGAATGAAGATAACAGCGTTCAAATTGTTTGTAATGGCCGGATATATAATCATAACCACTTAAGGGAAAAATTAATTAGCAAGGGTCACTTCCTAAATTCTAGTTCTGATCTTGATGTTCTCGTCCATATGTATGAAGAATATGGAATGGAAATGTTAAATAAGCTAAATGGCCAATTTGCCTTTGCTTTAATTGATCGGCAGGAACATAAGCTATTTTTGGTTCGTGACCACTTTGGGATTGCGCCTTTATATTATACAGTTTTAGAAGATACGATTTATTTTGCTTCAGAAATTAAAGGATTGATTGCAAATCATCAAATTGAGCGAAAGGTTGATTTGACCGGAATGGATCAATTTTTCTCATTGCCACATCCAGTTAGTCCGCGGACAATGTTTAAAAATATTTTCAGTTTACCGCCGGGACACTATTTAGAAGCAAAAGAGGGATTTTCTGAAATTACAAAAAAAAGTTATTGGGATATTGATTATCCATTGGTAAATGAAAGTCTTACGGCATATGATGAGTCATATTATGTGGATAAGCTGGAAGGATTACTGCTTAACTCAGTTGAGCTAAGGACGCAGGCTGATGTTTCGGTAGGTGCTTTCTTAAGCGGCGGCTTAGACTCATCTCTTATTACGTGCATGATGAAAAAATTATCATCGGAACAAAGAAAAATATTTTCAATCTATTTTGAAAATAAAGAATTTTCGGAGCAAAAATATCAAAAAATAGTCGCTGACCAGCTGGGATATGAACACTTTGAAGAAATCTTCAAAATTGATGATATAGCAAAAAGACTTGAAAATGTAGTGTACCATAGTGAAGCACCCCTAAAAGAGAGTTTTAATTCAGCAACACTTGCATTATCTAAGATGGCAAAAAAAGAAAATATAAACGTTATCTTGACTGGAGAAGGTTCAGATGAATTATTTGCCGGATATCCAAGCTACCGTTTTGATAAACTACGAAATAAGAGGAAATGGAATGAAGAGGCATCTCTTGAAGAGAAAACGCTAAGGGAGAAAGTATGGGGTGATCCATTATTCAAATATGAAACAGACTTTTTGGAAATGAGGAGCAGCAAAAACTCATTATTCAGTCGTTTTTTGAATGAAAGTTATGATGAATTTGACTTCACCGGACATGATTTTTTATCAACAGCAATGATAAAAGGAAGACATCCGATCCATCAAAGATCATATATAGACTTAAAAGTCCGTTTAGCCGATCATCTTATTTCAGATCATAGTGACAGAATGCTGATGGCAAATTCGGTGGAAGGAAGATTTCCATTTTTGGATATCGATCTTGTTAATTTTATAAGATATATTCCCGTTGGCTTAAAGCTGAATAATTTCGATGAGAAATATATAGTAAAACAGGTTGCAGCTAAATATGTTCCCGAGCCAATAATAAAAAGAGAAAAGTTTATTTTCATAGCACCGGGCAGCCCCTTTTTGCTAAAGCAGGATTACGAGTGGATTATGGATTTGCTTTCTTATGAAACGATTAAACGGCAAGGCTATTTTGATCCTGATGCGGTTGAACACCTAAAAAAGAAATTTGTGTCACCGGATTTCCATTTAAAAACCTCGATTGATATTGACTATATGCTAATGGTAATCATGTTTTGTTTATATTTAAAAGTTTTTGGCATTGCTGATTTATAAAATATATCCACTTCAATAGGAGATTAATTATGACACATGAAAATAATCTTAAGGCAAAAATAGAATCGAGTTTATTTAAGATGTGGGAGCAGATTTTGGAAAAATCAGATTTTTCATTCAATGATGATTTTTATGATCTGGGGGGAACATCATTGCAAGCATTTAGTTTAGTGCTGCAAATAAAGAAAGAATTTAAAATAGAACTGCAATTGATGTATGTTCTAGATGATTTTTGCATAAGTTCATTGGCAGAATTATTAGAAGATAAAATGAGGTAAACTTTACAAAAGAAGGAGACAGTTTTGAAATTTAAAGAAATGTTTTATGAAAGTACAAAAGCAGACGTATTATTGATCCAGCCGCCGATTTTGAAGCACGTTAAAAAAAGGGATATTGATCCTGTACAGACAAATTATTGGGACAAATCCGATAAGGTCGGATCGTTAATTGGCGATTTGCCAATTGAACCTAATTGGGGCTTGCTATACTTAGCTTCTTCTTTAAGGCTAAATAACATAACAGTTAACCTAGTAGATTTTCACCTATACGATTATGTCAAATATAAGAAAACTGATGAATTTGTTAATTTGGCTGAAATTGAAAGAACATTAAAGCTAAAAAAATTCAAGATGGTAGGAATTTCAGCATTAACTCGCTCAGCAGACCGAGCACTTGTAATTGCTGAGCTATGCAAAAAAATCAATCCCGATTGTAAAGTGATTTTGGGGGGGATACATTTTTCTTTTGTCGTTAATGAGGTTTTAGAAAAATGTAAGGCAGTAGATGCAATTATTAAAGGGGAAGGAGAAAAGGCCATTGTATCATTGATGAATAATATTGATAATATTGCCCATTGGCATGAAATTGAAGGAATTGCATTCAGAGACCAAAAAGGATGTATCCACAATGATAATAAAACTAACTTTATAGAAAATATCAATGAAATTGCCTGGCCTGATTATTCTTTGTGGCCAAGCGATGTACCTTTGATCCCAAGAGTTTACCTATCAAGGGGGTGTATTGGCGACTGTGATTACTGCGTTGTTAATCAGTTGTTTTTGTGCAAATATCGTAAAAGGGATATAAATGATGTTATAGATGAAATCAAGATGCTCAAAGAAAAATATAGTGTATCAGAGTTATTAGTTGGCGACCTATGTTTTCCGGCTGATAAGCAAGGAACAATCGAATTCTGCAAACTCTTGATAGAAAGTAATATGGGCATAAAGTGGTGGTGTCAGACGAAGCCAGAGCTGCTAGATCGTGAAATATTAGAATACATGAAAAAAGCGGGGTGCGTGCAGGTTGCCATTGGAATTGAATGCATGGATGAAAAAGTTCTTTCACTTAGCAACTCACACAAATATGATGCAGGTAATAAAGAATCCATCTATGATTTATGTAAGCTAATCAATGATTATGATATCAAGGTCCAAGGATATTTTATCTTTGGTTTACCCGGCGATACAATTGATACAAGCATAAGTACGATTAAAATGCTGGACCGTCTTACTGCAAATGGGTTAGTTAATGTAACGCATATATCAGTGATGGTGCCATATCCTGGAACTAGCACAATGAATAATCATGAAAAATATGGGATGGAAATAGTCAATGACGATTATTCAGATTTTTTAATGAATTGTGATTTGATGAATGCCGGAATACCGATTTATAAAACAGATACATTGGATAATTATCAGATTTATAGCTTATGGCAGCTTGCACTTAGCACAGTGGCAAAAAATTATGAAAAGAAATCTTTACAAGGAACATTCATGTTTAAAGAACTTGATTATTTTGTAGATTCATTAATAGTTACATAGCGAAGGAGGTTGTTATCATGATGATAATTGTGGATGAAAGAATCGTTAAGCAATTTGATAATGTTCAAATCGGAGTTCTCATTTTGAAAGATGTTAATAATGAATATGGGAGCAATTTTAGCAAAATCGATGAAATACTTAGAGAAGAAGAAAAGAAAATCCTTGATGAATTTAAAGATATTGAAATACCGTCGCATGAGAATATAAAAATATGGCGGAATATATACGCAAAATTTGGCGCGAAACCAAGCAAGTTCAGAAGTTCAATTGAAAGCTTGATAAGGACGGTCCTTTCTGATAAAAGTGATCACAAAATAAAACGGATAAGCCCATTAGTTGATTTATATAATTATATTTCGCTTAAGTATAGACTTCCTGTTGGCGGAGATGATTTGGATAAGGTGGAAGGGAATTTAAGACTTACTATTGCGGACGGCACAGAGCCATTTCGGATTCTGAGTGCAGGTGAATATGAAACTGAAATAGTAAATGAAAACGAAGTTATTTATAGGGATGATATTGAAACTTTGTGCAGAAGATGGAACTGGAGGGAATGCAATAAAACGCGGTTGACGGAGGAATCAAAGAATATATGCTTATTTGTAGAAAGTTCAGAACTATATGATGAAAATGCTATCCATAAAATTTTGGAAGAGATGGAAAGTCAAATAAAAACCTTTTGTGGCGGCACATCGCAAAGAACAGTTCTTAATAAAGATAATTTAAAATATGAAATATAAAAATCAAAGGAGAAAATAAAATGAATATGAATTTTAATGAAGTATTAAAGATGAAAGAGAAAGCAGAACTAAAGACACAAGCATTTATAAATGGTGAATACACTGATGCAATTGATAAAAAGACTTTTGATAATATTAGTCCAATCGATGGTAAATTAATTGCCCGAATTGCTAGTTGTTCTGAAAAAGATGCTGAAAAGGCTGTGAAATCAGCAAGACAAGCTTTCAATAAAGGTATTTGGTCGCAAATGCTTCCGGAGCAAAGAAAATCAATCATGTATAATTTTGCTAGCCTGATAGAAAATCATTTATTCGAGTTAGCTTTAATGGAAACAATCGATATGGGAAAACCAATATCTGATGCGCTTGGTGAAATTAAAAGATGTGCCAAGGGAATAAGGTGGTTTGCTGAAGCAAGCGATAAAGTATATGGTAAAGTAGCAATGACAAGAAGTAATGTATCGGCACAAATCATAAAAGAACCTTATGGGGTAGTAGCGGCAATCATACCCTGGAATTATCCATTAATGATGGCAGTATGGAAGTTTGCCCCTGCTTTGGCGACAGGAAATAGTGTTATTTTAAAACCTGCGGAACAATCTCCATTATCATTAATCCGTCTTGCCGATCTTGCATTAAGTGCAGGTATTCCTGCAGGTATTTTTCAAGTGCTTCCGGGCTATGGAGAAACAGTTGGGAAAGCCTTGGCTTGTCATTTAGGAGTGGATAAGATCGCGTTTACAGGTTCTACTGAAGTTGGGAAATTGATTCTGCAATATTCCGGATTGTCAAATATGAAAGCTGTATCATTGGAATGCGGAGGAAAGTGTGCAAATATTGTTTTTGCCGATGCACAAAATTTAGATCATGTCGCCCAGCAGGCGGCTGGTGCAATCTTTTACAATAGCGGCCAAGTATGTGATGCTCCGACACGTTTGCTAATTGAAAAGCCTATCTATAATGAATTTATCGAAAAAGTCAAGCATTATAGTCAAGATTATGCTCCGCTTAACCCACTAAATCCAAGCAGTAAAATGGGAAGCATGGTATCAGAAGAACAGATGTCAAATGTTTTAGAATATATCTCGATTGGCTTAGCAGAAGGGGCAAAGTTAGTAATGGGCGGAAAGCAAGTAAATGAAGATACAGGTGGTTTCTATATTGAACCAACAATATTTGCTGATGTCAAAAATAATATGCGAATTGCCCAAGAAGAAATATTTGGACCGGTATTATCGATATTAAAATTTGAAACATTGGCAGAAGCAATTGAAATTGCGAATGATTCTATTTATGGATTATGTACATTTGCTTGGACTTCTGATTTGAATAAAGCTCGTGAGATATCAAAAAATGTGAGATGTGGAAAGATTTTAATTAATAGCACAAGTGACGGTGAGTGGAGTGTACCACATGGAGGGTTTAAGCAATCCGGTTTTGGGCGTGATAAATCGCTTGAGTCAATGGATCAATATGTTCAGACTAAATTGATTTGGACAGAATATTAGGCGGTTTAGGTAGAAAGGATTAAGAATTTTATGATAGAGAGAATATCTGATTTCGAGTTTACTTTTTTACCTGAATATGATAATTTTTGCATTCACAATAACATAAAACAAATAATGGATTTTTACGACATAGCCAATTCAGGTTTTTATATAGATACTGCCATCGGGTTAAAGCTTAATATGCCTAGTTTAGATAAAATCAAGATGATATATAACATTGACAAAAGCAGCGTATTGGCGCCTTATGAAAAGAATATATTGGTAAATATACCGGCTGATCAAAAGAATGCAGAATTGTCGTGGAAAGAAATTTGCATAAAATTAGATGAGCAGATACCGATCATTGCATTAGTGGATGTTTTTTATTTGGATTATATGCCTTATTATAAAAAAGAACATTCTATCCATTCTATTATAATATGCGATTATTGTGAGCAAGAGGGGATGGTTGATATTATTGACTGGTATAAGCCATATTTATATAAAGGTAAAATCCATATTGAAGAACTTAATTTAGCTAGATCATCTAAAAACCCAATTGGAATGCTAGTTAATAGTGGTTATCCGATTGAAAGCAAATGGATTGAGATAAAGCTTCATGGCTGGAATTCAGATTGCTCAGAGTTAATGGTAAAATCAATAGACAAAATGGAAGCCATCTATTTTTCGCCCAATCTTAAAAGCTTAGGCAATGAGTATTATGGGATCAATGCACTCTTTAAATTAAACGATTACTTGCATAGTGTGTTTAATATGAATATGGCATTGAAAAAAGAAATTTGTATAAGCTTGCATAAAGAGCTATTTTTGATGCCCAAATATCGTTTGCTTCTTATCAAATATATTGAAAATTTTTTGAACTGCACTAAAATTAGCGAATTTCAGATTGAGCTGGAAAGATCAGAGAATGTAGTGAAGAAATGGGAGCAGCTCATAAGATTTCTTGTTAAGGCAAGTATTGGTGATATGGATAAGTATATTTTAAAGGCAACGGAGTTATTAAACGAAATTATTAGGGGCGAGGAGTTATTTTACGACTTCCTTATGAGAATAAAAAAACGTATATTCTAAAGATAAAAAGGAAAAGAGCAAATGAGCAATGAGTTAAGTGGATTAAGTGAAAGTGCAAATTTCGAAGCCTCGTTTAATGATATTACCAAATTAATTACGATGAACGCAATTGAAAGTCCCAATGATATTGCGGTGATTTTTGCTCATCAGAAAATCACATATCTAGAGTTTGAGAATTTATCAAACAAAATAGCAAAGCAATTGTATTTTAACGGAATAAAAAAAGGTGATTCGGTAGGAATACTACTGGAGCGTTCGGTTGAAATGCTTGCCAGTATGGTAGCAATTTTAAAGTGCGGCGCTGCTTATGTACCACTTGAGCTTGGGTATCCGGCTAACCGGATTGACTATATAATGAAAGATAGTAATGCCCATGTTTTGATAATTAGCAATATGACAAAAGAAAAATATCAATTTAACGGTAAAGTAATGAATGTTGAGGATTTTAATGAAAACCAGAATGAAGAAACGAAAATAGAGGTCGAGATAGAACCCAACGATATCGCTTATATACTATATACATCAGGAACAACAGGAGAGCCTAAGGGGGTAATGATTGAACATAAATCAATTATAAACCTAAGGAATGCAATGCCATTAATAGTTGACTTTCAAAAAGGAGATAAAATCTTTTCAATGACAAGACACGTTTTTGATGTCTTTTTGGCGGAATCAATCCTTTCGTTATCATATGGGCTGAAAATTATTTTGGCTAGTGATAAAGAATTATATAATCCTAGGCTATTAAGTAAAATAATTATTAAGAGTGAAATCGATATTATACAGATGACTCCATCTACAGTCCAATTTCTGCTAAATGGAGATAAAGAATTGAAGTGTTTTAAAGAAATAAAACAAATAATTCTGGCGGGTGAAGTATTAACCGTAAATTTAAGGGATGTGATAAAAAAATGCTCAGATGCCCAGATATATAATTTTTATGGACCAACTGAAGCAACGGTTTATGTGACGGGAGGCAAAGTCACGGATAAGGAAATAATCGATATTGGAAAGCCGCTCATCAATTATGATATATACATTTTTAACGAAAGGGACGAGTTAGATATAGAAGGAGAATTATATATAGGAGGAGTTGGGGTTGCGAGAGGTTATTTAAATAAAGAAATGCAAAACAAAGAAAAATTTGTGACAAAGAAAATTACGGGTAACACAAAGCTATATAAAACAGGAGATCTGGTAAGAAAATTGCCAGATGGGAATCTTATTTATATTAAAAGATTAGATTTCCAAGTTAAACTTCGGGGCCATCGGATAGAATTAGGTGAAATTGAAAAAAGTATGACAAATTACGGAGCTATAAGGCAAGCTGCGGCAATATTAAAAGAAGGGAAAAATAAAATGAGTTACATATGTGCCTATTATACAAAATATATGGATTTTGATGTTCATGATCTTCGTAATTATATGAAGAGTAATTTGCCAGATTATATGATTCCTACCGAATTTATTGGAATGGAAGAATTACCGCGAAACAATGCTGGCAAAATAGATAGGGAAGCACTGGCTCAAATATAATTAAAAATTTATAAGCCAAAGGAAGACGAAAGGTAAGGAAGAAAATTAAATGGACATTAAAAGTAAAGTTATCGAACTAATTGAGGAAGTTTCGGAAATCAAAAACATAAAACCAATGATAGAAAGAAGTGAATTATTGGAGGACTTAGGGATAAACTCCATGGTCTTTATTTCACTTGTAGTTGAAGTTGAAAATGAGTTTGGAGTCGAATTTGATGATGATAACTTAGATTACAGGGATTTTGATACAGTCACTAGTATTTGTGATTACATAAATACATTGTTATTATGAGGTAGATTATTATGAAAAAATTACTGGTTAATGCAGAACCATATATTAGGACATATACCCAATATGCATATCCTGATATGGTTATGAATAATGAGATAACAAATGGAGATTTAATGGTTAAGGCTGTCATTTCTGATGTATTTGATGAAAGATGGGAAAAAGATGCTCATGAAGCAATCATTGAACTTGATGAACGTTTATTAACAGTATATGAGAATCATAAAACCGCAAATAGAAATAAACACATTTATAGAAAGCTTGAGCCAAATGACGAGATGATAGTTAGGATTGACTACCAACAGTTCACTAACGTTTATGATTCGGTAGGATTATTTGTTGATAAGTCGATTCACAATTTAGAAAATCATAGCAAAATGTCAGCAGTTATCGGTAATTTTTGTACGAACTACTTAATGTCTTTTTTTGATGGAATCTACACACATATAAGTGGGGTGGGAGATGAAAAAGAATATCCCATATGGTTGAAAATTAAAAATAATGGAGATAATATTGAAGCATTTTACGCTTTAAATAAAAACGAATGGATTAGTGCTGGTAAAAAAGAAATAGATTTCATATATGATGATAACGAATATATTATCGGTCTGTTTATTTCCATGAAAGACAGGCAGTATTACAAATGGTTATTTAATAATTACATACATATATGTTTAGATGTAAAAGATGCAAGCCCGATGAGATTTTGCAAATTAATGAAGAGGGATTCAAAGAACTATTCAATACACCCACTAATTAAGTTTTCTAGTGATAATTATCGGGTTCTTGGTGAATATGGCATCGATTTATGGAAGTTCATTAAAAGCAACATAAATTGCAAAAGATATGTTGAAGTGTACTTAAATGAAAAATTTGTACCAGGATTAGAAGCATATAAAAAATATGATCGAAATCATGAGAGCCTTGTGTATGGATATGATGACGAAATGGAAAAAATTCACATTTCATCAATTTATCAAGGCAAACCGATATTTATAAGTATTAGCAAGGATAAATTTGAAAAAGCATATTTAATGGCGGGTGCTCGTAGAATAAGCATTTACGAGTTATACCCAAATGATACCCCATATGAATTTGATATAAGAGGCATTGTTAAGCAGTTGAATGATTATTTGAGTGGCGTAAATCCTACTACTTATAATAATCATTTTATAACTCAAGAAAAAGAGATATTTGGGATCGATTGCTATAATGAAATACTAAGAAATGAAAATACCAAAAATATATTTTTAAGTGACATACGCATATCATTTCTTTTGACAGAACATAAAAAATGCATGAAAGACAGAATAGACTACTTGATATATAAAGAATACTTAAGTAGAGAAGAATGCAGTACAATTATTGAGCTGATTAATATTGCTTACAAAAAATCAAAGAAAATTTTAAACATGATCTTAAAACTTCAAAAATCAAAAGATGATTCGATTGCTGAACGCATATGGGACACGCTTAAAGATGTCAGAGAATATGAAATTGCTTGTTATGGTCAGTTGATTAGTTTGTTGGAAAAAAATGTTGAATAATAACTGAGGAATTATAGAAAGAGTGTTGATATGCAAATTGAAAAAATGAATTTTAAAAAAATGTCAGAGATGTTTATGTTTGAGCAAAAAATATCAATAATAGCAGGACCTTGCACGATTGAAAGTCACTATCAAATGGATAAAGTTGCAGCTACTCTTGTCCGGAATAACATAAAGTTTATTCGCGGAGGAGCTTTTAAACCGAGGACATCGCCATATAGCTTTCAAGGGCTGGGAATTGAGGGGCTAAAGATACTGTCCGATGTTTGCAAGAAGCACGATTTGATATCTGTATCGGAAATAATAGATCCACGTGATATTGAAATAGGATTAGAATATATAAATGTAATTCAAGTGGGTTCACGGAATATGCAAAATTACTCTTTACTAAAAGAATTAGGGAAAACTAATCATCCAGTTCTATTGAAAAGAGGCATGATGTCAACTATTGAAGAGTTTTTGCTTGCAGCAGAATATATTATTAAGGAAGGGAATAAAAAAATAATCATGTGCGAACGTGGAATTAGAACGTTTGAAACATACACAAGAAATACACTTGATATTTCATGTATAGCAGTTGTAAAGCAGAAAACAAAATTGCCTATCATTGCTGATTTAAGCCATTCGCTTGGCAGAAAGGATATTATCAAAGCAGTATTTAGATATATGATTAATACTGATGTTGATGGGATAATGCTTGAAGTTCACCCAGAACCGCAATATTCTTTAAGTGACAGTAAGCAATCTTTAAGCTGCGATGAATTTACGGAGTTGTTGGAGTCAAATAAATTATATTAATAGCTTGTCTTCTATTACTTTTCATTGAATTACATAAAATCATCTCCCGGCTCGAAGTGTCTTTATCTTTCTAAATTAAGTCTATTGGTGTTCATATTTTGCTGAAAAAAATATCTAGACAAAAAAGGAAAAAGCAGGTATAATCTAAAATGGCGAATAATTATGGGTGGAAACTTATGAAAGCTGACAAGGGTGTATCAGAAGCGATTGCTTTGGCTGGACAGTTTGGTTTTACAATCCTGGTCCCGGCATTCTTATGTTTTTGGGTTGGCCAGCGCTTGGATAATTGGCTCGGGACGAATTTTTTTGTCATTATCTTCTTATTTATAGGGGCGCTTAGCGGGATTGTGAACGTGGTTATTATGGCAAGCAAAATAGGCACGAATAAGAAAAATAAAAACTAACAGGTTTAGTATGCCCGATTCAAATATTAATGATGAGTTAGAAAACGATGAAGACCAAGATAATATAGATGACGATGACGGTATAATAATCGTCCCGGTCATACCCGAAGAACCGGTAGTTTTTTTCGGGACAGAAATAAATGCCGTCCTATTTGAAATGATAATGGGAATTATCATATATGGATTGGCCTGTCAGGTGATAATTATCTGGTTCGTTAGTGAAAAGCTTGATTTTAGTATGGGTTTATGGGCAGGAATCCTTATTGCAATTGGTTATTCCGCTCACCTGTGGTGGTCAATTGGAAGATACTTATACATGGGGACTTATGCGGCTGGGCTTTCCAGAAAACATATGTTATTTAGATATTTGATTGTCACGGTTATGCTGGTTTGGGCGGCAGTTGCTGGCTTGACCCAGTTCCTGGCAGCAGTATTAGGAATATTTGGCATTAAGGCTGGAGCTTTTATGCAACCATTGCTTAGGAAAATCTTAAAGAGAGGTAATTTGGATGGGTAATACCTTTTTATTGTCAAGCGGGACAGAAATTGACTTTATGATCCATGGGATTTTCTCATATAAAGTCTTTGATCAAACGGTCTGGATTACGACTACTCACGTATGTTTGGTTATCGTTTTGCTGATGATGATTACCTTTTGCCTTTTTGCACGCCGGGCAATGAAAAAAGCAACAGAAGTACCCAGCGGATTTCAAAATGTTCTTGAGCTTATCGTTGAAAGCCTTGATGGAATTGTGAATGGCACGATGGATAGATTTGCCCCAAGTTTTAGGAACTATATCGGCACGGTGTTTATCTTTATTTGGCTTTGCAATACTTCGGGCTTGTTTGGGCTTCGGCCGCCAACCGCTGATTTTGCCACGACCTTTGGCTTGGCAATGATTACATTTTTATTAGTTAATGTCAGCGAATTTAAGTACCACAAAATAAAAGGATATGTCAAGCATCTTTTTGAGCCAATGCCTTTCTTTCTCCCGCTCAATTTAATCGGCAAAATTTCTTACCCGATTTCATTATCATTACGTTTATTTGCAAATAACTTGTCGGGAGTCATCATGCTTTCGATGGTTTATGTTTTGCTTAAGTCATTTGCTTATGTTTGGCCATCATTCCTTCATGCTTTCTTTGACTTTTTTGTCGGTACGTTGCAGACCTATGTTTTCTGTGTCTTATCGATGACATATATCAAGAACGCCTGTGTAGGAGAGTAGATAATAACGGAAGTAATTAAATTAAATATAAATATTGCGTAAGCAAAGGAGGAAATACAATGGAATATAATCAATTTTTTGTATTAGGAATGTCAGCATTAGGTGCCGGTATCGCGTGTATTGCGAACCTTGGCCCAGGTCTTGGCCAAGGCCAGGCAGCTGCTCAAGCAGCACAGGCAGTCGGCCGCAATCCCGGTGCCGTTGGTGATATCAGGACTACCATGCTGGTAGGCCAGGCTTTTGCCGAGACTTCCAGTCTTTATGGCTTAGTAGTTGCGATTATCCTTTTAATTGTCCAGCCTTTTTCATAAGGCAGAGAAAAATAGTAAAGCCCAAGGTTTTACTATTGCGAAAGGAGGCCTACTTTGGGAAGTGTTTTACTAAGCAAGGCAGTACTGCTTACTAATGAAATAGGAGCAATGGAACCGAGGATATTCGGCTTGGATTTCCAGTTGTTAGCTGATGCCGTTTTAGCAATCATTTCTGTTTTTGTCCTTTTTTTCCTGGCATCTTATTTGCTGTTTAACCCGGTCAGGAAAATGCTTGATAATCGCCGCGATAAAATAAAGGGCGAGCTTGAAAATGCAGCAGCTGATTTGAAAAGCGCCAATGCACTCAAAAAAGAATACAATAAGAAGCTTAAAAACGTTAATGCTGAAGTTGACGAAATTTTGAGTGCCGCAAGAAAACAAGCATTAGTTAATGAAAACCGGATTATCGCTGAGGCCCGTGAGGAAGCTGCGCGGATTATTTCCCGCGCCAAGGTGGAAGCAGAGCTAGAAAAAGAAAAGGCAGCTGATTCCATCAAAACAGAAATAATTGACGTGGCGGCATTAATGGCAGGAAAAGCAATTTCCGGGCAGCTTGATATCCAGATTCAAGAGAAGCTGATTAATGATACCTTAAAGGAAATGGGTAAAAGTACATGGCAAAGCTGATTGCAAAGACATATGGCGGCGCGTTATTTGAGTTAGCCACCGAGCAGGGTAAAGCAAGCGAGCTAATGCGCGAGTTTACCTCTGTTTGTGATGTGCTAAAGCTATATCCTGATTTTCACAGCTTGATGAACCATCCCAAAATCCTAAAAGAAGCAAAAATAGAAATGCTGGATAATGTTTTTAAAGGCCGTGTTTCTGCTGAAATGACGGGATTTCTTGAACTGCTCATTGTAAAAGACCGTTTCATTGACCTTAATGCTATTTATGATGAGTTCACGGCGATGGTTAAGGATTATCTTGGCATTGGGACAGCGTTTGTTACAACCGCTTTCCTGATGAATGAAATCCAAAAATCCCAGGTTAAGGAGCGGCTGCTTTCGGTAACAGAGTTTAAAGAAATGGAAGTAAATTATGATGTTGATGAAAAAATCATTGGCGGAATGGTTATCAGGATAGGCGACCGGATTGTCGATTCAAGCATAGCTACCAATTTGTCCAACTTAAGGAAGCAGCTTTTAAAATGACGTACCTGTTTTACCTTGCTTCCTTGTTACGTAGTTCTTATAAAGAATAAAGAAAGGCATAGTGAATTATATGAATCTAAGGCCAGAAGAAATTAGTTCGGTGATTAAAGATCAGATTCGGAGATACGCTTCGGAACTGGAAATATCAGATGTTGGGACGGTCATTCAAGTTGCGGACGGAATTGCCCGCGTCCATGGCCTCGAAAGCGCAATGCAAGGAGAGCTGTTAGAGTTCCCCGGCGAAATTTTTGGTATGGTCCTAAATCTGGAAGAAGACAACGTTGGTGTCGTTTTATTAGGCAACCACAAGAATATTAATGAAGGTGATATCGTTAAAACGACTGGCAGGGTGGTTGAAGTCCCCACCGGGGACGCGCTGCTGGGGCGGGTTGTTAACGCGCTGGGCCAGCCGATTGACGGCAAAGGGCCGATTCAGACCGATACCTACCGCAATATTGAGCGGGTTGCTTCGGGCGTTATAACGCGGAAATCCGTTGATACTCCTCTTCAGACCGGAATAAAAGCAATTGATTCAATGGTCCCGATTGGCCGCGGCCAGCGTGAGCTTATTATCGGCGACCGCCAGACCGGAAAAACGGCAATTGCAATCGATACGATTATCAACCAAAAGGGCCTTGGCGTAAAATGTATTTATGTCGCTATCGGCCAGAAAGCCTCAACTGTTGCTTCAATCGTAAAAATCCTCGAAGAAAATGGGGCGTTTGCTTATTCAACCATCGTTGTTGCTTCGGCAAGCGAATTAGCCCCACTCCAATATATAGCCCCTTATTCCGGCTGTGCCATCGGTGAAGAATGGATGGAAAAAGGTGAAGATGTGCTAGTTATTTATGATGACTTAAGCAAACACGCAGCCGCTTACCGGACTTTGTCCCTTTTGCTCCGCCGTCCGCCAGGGCGCGAGGCATATCCCGGCGATATTTTTTATCTCCACTCACGTTTGCTTGAACGGGCTGCCAGAATGAATGATGAATATGGCGGCGGTTCGCTGACCGCATTGCCGATTGTTGAAACGCAAGCCGGAGACGTTTCGGCTTATGTCCCGACCAATATTATTTCCATTACTGACGGCCAAATTTATCTGGAATCAGAAATGTTTAACGCTGGTTTCCGTCCGGCAATTAATGCTGGGCTTTCCGTTTCGCGGGTTGGCGGCGCGGCGCAGATTACGGCCATGAAGAAAATCGCTGCCCCGATTCGGGTTGAGCTTGCGCAGTATCGTGAATTGGCGGCTTTTGCCCAGTTTGGCTCGGAGCTTGATTCTGACACAAAAGAAAAATTAGCCCAAGGTGAGCGGATTAAGGAAGTTTTAAAACAGCCGCAATATAAGCCAATTCCGGTTGAATACCAGATCCTCATTATTTATGTCGCGACCAATAAGCATTTACTGGACATCCAAGTTCAAGATATTTTACGTTTTGAAGCAGAATTTAATGAGTTCATTATGACAAAATATGCCGAAATCCCGGAAAGCATTGCTTCCGATAAGGTTATTAGCCCAGAAATGGAAGAAAAGCTAAAAACAGCGATTACGGAATTTAAGTCAACATTCAGATACTAGAAAGGAAATTTATGGCCTCTATTAGAGATATCAAGCGGCGGCGGCAGTCAATCCAAAGCACCCAGCAAATCGCCAAGGCAATGAACTTGGTTGCAACAGTCAAATTGCAGCGGGCCAAGCAACACGCCGAGCGGTCAAGGGTTTATTTCCGTAGTATGTATATCACCATTTTAGATGTGCTGGAAAAGGCTGGCGATGATTTGGACCATGATTTTTTAAAGCCCCGCCAATCTGAAAAAAAGGCAGTTATTGTCATTACATCAAACCGAGGCCTTGCCGGGGGTTACAACTCAAATGTCATTAAGCTGGTCACAAAGGGCATTGTGCGTAAGAACAATCTTGATATATATGCGGTCGGCAAAAAGGGCCGTGATACCCTAAAGCAGCGTTACAATCTCAAAAGCGATTTTTCAGATTGTATCGAAGACCCTGTTTATGCCGATGCGATGAGGATATCAAAAGAGGTTTTGGACGCATACTTAGCTGGCGAAGTGGGCGAAATTTATCTTGCTTATACAGCTTTTGTGAATACTGTTGTCCATGAACCGACCATGCTTAAGCTGCTTCCGGTTGACGCAGAAGAACACCGGGAGCGGATTAAAGACAAGGCCAGATCTGATAAAGAGCCAAAGCTTGAAAGAAAGCCTTTGCTTACGCCAATGATATTTGAACCGCCAGCCGAAGTAGCTTTAGATTTCCTAATCCCGAAATATATAACCAGCTTGATTTATGGCGGAATGGTTGAGGCAGTTGCAAGTGAAAATGGGGCGCGGATGCAGGCAATGGATGCGGCGACCCAAAATGCCGAGGAAATGATTGAGGATTTGTCCTTACTATATAACCGGGCCCGCCAAAGCTCCATTACGCAGGAGCTGACGGAGATTATTGCTGGGGCTAACGCGATTTCATAATATAACGCGATATTGTGATATAACGCGAGACGAGTAAGCTTTGTACTTCACAGCAGACACGCTTTCGCTCCGAGACACAGCGTTGCGCTACATAAGCTAGCAAAATACACTAGCTAAGTAGCGACGTGTGTCAAGGGCCTGCTTTAGAAGTCAAACTTACTCGCTCGCATAAGTAAAGAAATTTTTTAGCGAAAGGAACAAAAAGATGTCAGATATGAATAAAAGTACCGGAAAAGTCACCCAAATAATTGGGGCGGTGTTGGATATCAAATTTACCGGCGGCGGCCTTCCGGAAATAAATGAAGCCGTCGTAATCAAGCGGGAAAATGCTGACCTGGTGGTAGAAGTGTCCCAGCACCTAGGCGATGATATTGTCCGCTGCATTGCAATGGGCCCGACTGACGGAATGGTCAGGGGAATGGAAGCTATAGCTACCGGCGCCCCGATTGCCGTCCCGGTTGGTGAAAAGACCCTTGGCCGTATCTTTAACGTTCTCGGCCAGCCGATTGACAACAAGCCGGCCCCGGAAGATGTTGATTATCTGCCAATCCACCGTCCCGCCCCTGACTTTGTTGACCAGTCAACGGAAGCGGTCTTATTAGAAACTGGAATCAAGGTGGTTGATCTTTTATGCCCTTACCAAAAAGGAGGCAAAATAGGACTCTTTGGCGGGGCAGGAGTTGGGAAGACAGTTTTAATCCAAGAATTAATCCGCAATATTGCCACCGAGCATGGCGGTTTCTCCGTTTTTGCCGGAGTTGGCGAACGGACGAGAGAGGGAAATGATCTTTATGTAGAAATGAGCAATTCCGGCGTTATCGAAAAGACAACGATGGTTTTCGGACAGATGAATGAGCCGCCCGGCGCAAGAATGCGTGTTGCCCTTAGCGGCCTGACAATGGCCGAATATTTCCGCGATAAAGGCGGCAAAGACGTTCTGCTTTTTATTGACAATATCTTCCGCTTTACCCAAGCCGGTTCGGAAGTTTCAGCTTTGCTTGGGCGCGTACCCTCGGCGGTTGGTTATCAGCCGACCCTGCAAACCGAAATGGGAGCTTTGCAAGAGCGGATTACCTCAACGAAGAGCGGTTCGATTACGTCAGTCCAAGCAATATATGTTCCGGCCGATGACTTAACTGACCCTGCCCCGGCGACAACATTCACCCACTTAGACGCAACAACGGTTTTATCACGGTCAATCGTGGAATTAGGCATTTATCCTGCCGTTGATCCGCTTGAATCAAGCTCAAGGATTCTTGACCCGAATGTTGTTGGCGAAGAGCATTATCAAGTTGCCCGCTCCGTCCAAGAAATTCTCCAGCGGTACAAAGAACTGCAAGACATTATTGCAATCCTTGGCATGGATGAATTATCCGATGAAGACAAGTTAGTTGTTTCCCGCGCCAGAAAAGTCCAGCGTTTCCTTTCCCAGCCTTTCTTTGTTGCAACGGAATTTACCGGGCTTGAGGGTAAATATGTCCCGATTAGTGAAACGGTCCGGGGATTTAAAGAAATCCTTGACGGCAAGCATGATATCATCCCGGAAATTTATTTCTTAAATGCCGGGAGCATTGATGATGTTACCGCCCGCGTCAGAAACCTTAAGGAATACGTAGTTTTATAAGGAGAAAATAGAAAGGAGCATGGATATATAGATGGCAGACAATTTATTTAAGATAAAAATCGTTTCCCCGGAGCGGATTTTCTTTACCGGCAATGCGTCGCTGGTTGAGTTTAATACAAGCGAAGGTGAAATCGGCATTTATAAAGGCCATATTCCCTTGACGGTCATCATAGCTCCGGGAATCCTTACCCTACATCTTACCGATGAGAAAAAAGTTGCCGCCCTTCATTCCGGTTTTGCCGAAATACTGCCGGATTCAATCACGATTTTGGCAGAAATAGTAGAATGGCCGGAAGAAATTGATTTAAGCAGGGCCGAAGCGGCAAAGGAAAGAGCCGAAGAACGTTTAAGCGCGAGGACTCCGGAAACAGACCTTGCGCGGGCGGAAACAGCCCTTCACCGTGCCTCTGCCCGCCTCCATATTAGCAAGAAATAAAGTCAGCTTATGAATCATTTTGAACTCGTCAAAAAAATTGAATCAGCAATCAATGAAATTTTCATTGGCAAGGAAGAGGCAGTTTCCAGTCTGCTGGTTGCTTTGCTTGCCGGTGGGCATATTTTAATTGAAGATGTGCCGGGAATAGGCAAGACAACATTGGCGGCTTTAATTGCCAATGTCATCGAATGCAGTTTTGGGCGGATTCAATTTACCCCTGATACCCTGCCCGGCGATATTGAGGGGATTTCCATTTACAATATGAAAAGCGGTGAATTTGAGTACAAAGAAGGCGTTATCATGAATCAGATCCTGCTGGCTGATGAAATTAACCGGACTTCGCCAAAAACCCAAGCCAGCCTCCTTGAAGCAATGAATGAGGGGCAGGTGACAATTGACGGAATTGTCCGGGAATTGCCGCAGCCGTTTATGGTCATCGCAACCCAGAATCCGATTGAGTTTCTGGGGACTTATCCCTTGCCGGAAGCCCAAATGGACCGCTTTATGATGTGCCTTTCGATTGGTTATCCGAAGCGGGAGCAGGAAGTAAAAATGGCACAGGGTTTTCTGGCCGGGAAAACGGCAAAAACCTTAAAGCCAGTTTGTAAGGCAGCAGATATTCTGGCCGTCCGGGAAGAGGTAAGCAAGGTCATCATGAAAGAAAAGCTGCTTGAATATATCACCGACATTGTCCGCTTAACCCGTGAATCAGAGCATTTTATCTTAGGTGCCAGCCCGCGGGCATTGCTGGCAATGGTGAAAGCCACTCAGGCGCAAGCTTTTTATGAAGGGCGGGATTTTGCAAAACCTGACGATGTCAAAAAAATCACCCCCTTGGTCTTAAACCACCGTCTCCAATTAACCCCGGCTGCCAAGCTCAAAAAAGTTGACGCAAAAGCAGTCTTAAAAAGCTTAACCCTAAAGGCCCCAGTTCCAATGATTACGCTTTAAATGGTTCTTATGTCAAAGCAAAACTCGCGCAAATTAATATTTTTAGCCCTATTTATCCTTTCACTAATCATGATTAGTGTTTTTGGCGGGGTCATTAGCTATGCCCTCTTTTTTGCCGTCCTTTCGCTTCCGCTGATTTCGTTTATATATCTTGCTTATGCTTACTATAGCTTTACAATTCATCAGGAAATCAAAACCCGCAATATCGTTGCTTGCGAGCCGGTCCCTTATACCTGTATCTTGAAAAACGAAGGCTTTACCGTTTTGACGGCGATAAAAATCAAAACTTTCCGTGATTTTTCTGACGTGGCCGGGCTTCCCTATGACCAAGCTTTTAGGTTATTTCCCGGCGAAAAAATTGAATATACAACGACCTTAAACTGCCGCTACCGGGGTGAATACAAGGTTGGGATAAGCAAGATAGCCATGACGGATTTTCTGGGGCTGTTTAGCTTTTCATATCGCATGATGTCCCAGATTGACGCGATTGTGAAGCCAAGGATAATTGCCCTTGATATTCAAAATGAAATTTCAGATTTGGACGCAATCATTCATAGCAATTTTTTAAGACACGCAAATGAACCCGATTTAACTGTCCGTGATTATATTGCCGGGGATTCGCTAAAGAAAATCCATTGGAAGTCAACCGCCAAATCATCAAAACTTAAGGTGCGGAATGAGATTGGGATTTTAAAAGAACAGGTGTTATTAATTGCTGATTTTGAGCGTATTTCTGCGGACATTGAAGAATATCTTCCCTTAGAAAACAAAATCCTTGAGCAGACGATTGGGCTTTTGTACCATTTTGCCCTGGGGAAGATCCCCATTGAGCTAGTTTTTGGCACGGATAAATTATATTGCAGCCAAATAGCGGATATAGGGCATTTTAATTATCTTTATGAGGAGCTTGCAACCTTAAGCTTTCAGGCAAAGGCCCGCTTTTCCAGTCTTTACGATGAAGCTTTAAATCGCGGCTTGATTGAAAAAGCGCAGATCGTCTTGATGGTAGTTCATTATATGGATGATGATTTATTTAATAAGCTGGCCTTGCTTTCAATAACCGCAAAAACAATCGTTATTCATGTCGTTACCGAAGCAGATATTTCCGCATACAGCCGCCAAAGCACCGAACGATTCAAAATCGTCACAGCCTCATATAAAGAAAAGGAAGACTAAGATATGAAAATTTCATATGAAAAAATATATAAAGTTTTTCTCCTTTTCTTAACCGTTTTTATTGGCGTTGGGCTTCTTAAGCCATTTCTTGCTGAAACGCTTTCAATGGCTCATGTTCTTTTCTTAAGCATAATGACGCTGGCAGTTTTTCTTAGTTTTTTCTTGACGAAAGGCAAGCAAAGAATTATTCCGGCAATAATAACAGGTGTTATTTTATTATGGGTGCTTTTAACCCGCCTGTCAATGACAATAACTTTTCTTGGCTCATACTTAATGTGGATTATTAATCCGTCAACCAATATTTATTTAGATTCGTTCCAATATCTTAATATTTTTCTGGCAGCAGCTTTGCTCATCCCTTTGGCCTTAATAATGGAACGGATCGCAAAATTACGCTTGGCCGCCGCGCTTTTACTTTTTGGCGGCTTACTTTACTGGGCATTTTCCAGTTATATAGTTGACAAGCTTTCCGTATGTATTTGCCTGCTTTTCATCTCATTTGTGCTGACAGAATTATTACAGGATAAATTATTCCGGCAAAAAATAATCGTCTGCTTGCTTCCTTTTCTGTTGCTGTATATGCTATTTATCCTGCTCTTGCCCACGCGGAATGAGCCTTATGAATGGCGGGCGGTGCGGACGATTTTTAATCAGGTTTATGATTTGGTCGTTAATATGTCAAACAATATTGCCTTGTCATTTAATACTGGCAGTGAGGGGTTTGGAATGGAAGTGACCGGGTTTTCCGGTGAAGCAAGGCTAGGCGGCAACAGGTTAAACTGGAAGCGGAACGAGTTTTATGTTACGCAAAAAAGCGGGAGGCTGATGGCGATTTATCTTCGCGGCAATGTCTTTGATAATTTCAACGGAAACTCCTGGCAATCAGAAGCAGACGAAGCGGAAAATGAGTATCTGCTTGATTTACTCGAACTAGTTTATGCAATTGAACGTTTTGAGCCGGGACATCGCCCCAATTACCTGTCATATAGTGATCTTAATATTTCTTATGCCGGGCTTAATTCAAATTATGCTTTTGCTCCCTTGAAACTGCTGAAAATTGATGCTGGTTTAGCGTTAAACCTTACCCATTATGGCAGCGAGTTTAGGTTTGATTCTTTAAAAAGGCGGGGGACAGAATACAACCTGACTTATTTCCAAGTAAATGCCGGGCAGGACTTTTTTAAAAAAATGATTATCGCCGAAAGTGAATATGAATATGACGTAAATGCTTCGGCCAATATTGCCTTGGATTATCATGCCTTGCTTAATGAATCTTTTCGGTCGCTAGACATGATATTAAAAGAACGGAGTGAAAAAATCCACCGCCAGTATACAGAAAAATATCCTCTAAGTGAAGATGTGCGTAGCTTTCTTATTGAGATAACTAAGGATGCCGAAAATGGTTATGAAAAATTAAAGGCGGTCGAGCAGGTTCTCGTCGGGCAAGGAGGGGTTGCCTTTAGCTATACGAAAACTCCCGGGGAATTGCCGGAGGGTAAGGATTTTCTTGACTATTTCTTGCTTGAAAGCCATTCCGGGTACTGCACTTATTATGCCACCGCCTTTACCCTGTTAGCAAGGGAGCTTGGCTTTCCATCGCGTTATGTCCAAGGCTTTATGGTTTACGACCAAAATCTGGGCCGGAGGCCTGTGGCGGTTAATAATTCAAGGGCCCATGCTTGGACAGAAGTATATTTTGATGGCGTCGGCTGGATTTCTTTTGAGCCAACCCCCGGTTTTATCGATAACCGCTACCAATATTGGCTGCAAACTGTTACGTCGAATGTTTTAGAAGAAAGCTATGAATCTGAAAGGGCGGAACTTTTAGAGCAGGGCGAGGAGGCTTTGCTGCCAAGCGTTTTAGCAAATGAGGAAGAGCATTTTTCTTTGGCTTCGCTTTTCTTAACGGTTATTTTCTCGGTTTTAATAGCGGTTTTAGTTTTTATCTTGATTGATTATCTGATGAAAAAAAGGCGGTTTAGGCATTATAGCTTGGCAGAAAAGTTCACCGGGCATATTCAGATTAATCTTAATATTCTTCACCTGTTAGGTTTCCGCTTTCTTCCCGGTGAGACGATTAATGAGTTTATAGAGCGGATTAGTTTGGCAGACATAAAAGTCCCGGTCAATTTTCTTTTATTGTTTGAATATTATTTGTACCGCGACGCACAAGCAACTAGTGAAATAATAGCCACGGTTTTAAAAGACCGTGAGGTTATTTTTAGAGAAATTAAGCAAAAGGGGCGATGGCGTTATTATTATCTAAGGTTTAAACTGTTATTTAGGTGAAGTAAAACTTCCCCCTTGTGATTTTCCCATAAACTGGTTAAAATATAAATATGCTTAAAACCAGCCTAAAAAGTATCTTTTTAATTTTTGTTTTCATAATATCACTTTATTTAATCAGTGGTTACATGAACCAAGGCAATGTTGACATGACCGCCCAGATGGGGCCAGCGACTTATCCTTTGGTTTATGTTATGATGGGCGACCTAAAGCTTAACAGCCTGCGGGGTTATGCTGAACCGATGGAGACCAGTTATCTGCGCGAAACTTTGACCCCTCTAATGGATGGCCGCCGCCTTACCTTGCGGATTGACAAATTCGAAAATACCATTGAAAGCCTTGCTTTTGAAGTCAGGAGCATTGACGGCTCACGCTTAATTGAAAGCACCGAAATTACAGAATACGAAGAAAGAAGAAACAGCATTACCGCCACTATTAATATCAAGGACTTAATCGAATTAGAGGAAGAGTACACCTTTGTTTTGCTTTTAAATACTGACAGGAACAGGACAATCCGCTTTTATACCCGCATTTTTGCGTCTAATGAAACTCATTTTGAGGAAAAAATTAATTACTGCTTCAATTTCCACGAAAAAACCTTTAATAAAGACGAAGCAAGGGAGCTGACCCAATACCTTGAACCCAATGCCCAGGGTGATAATACCACTTACAGCCGCGTTACGATTAACTCTAGCTTCCAGCAGGTCACTTGGGGCAATCTCGATGTAACCCGCGTAAGCGAGCCCGTCCTATATGTAAAGGAGATGGCGGTCCATACCGGAAGCTTCCGGATAAAATATGATGTCATTTTAGATGATAATGATGACATCATTTATGAAGTTGAAGAGTTTTACCGGATTCGGTATACGCCGGAGCGGATTTTCCTTTTGGATTTTGAGCGGACGATGGAACAAGTATTTATGGGCAATCTTGATAATTTCACGAGCCGGAATATTTATCTTGGCATTACAAGCCCTAATGTGCCTTTAATTGAAAGCGAGGGCGGTAATGTTTTTGCATTTGAAAAAGGCAACAGCCTTTATAGCCTGGTTATTCCCGACCGTAAATTTGTCCGCTTATTTGGTTTTGCCGATGAAGAAAACAATGATGAGCGGACAACTTATGCCGGACACCGCGCCAAAATCCTTAATATCGATGAGGCCGGAAATGTCGTTTTCATGGTTTACGGTTATATGAACCGCGGCCGCAATGAGGGCCGGGTGGGCATTTCGGTTAATTACTATAACAGCATGGTAAATACAATTGATGAAATGGTTTATATCCCCTATCACAAATCACCGGAGCTTTTGATTGCCGAAGTGGAGCAAATGGTTTATCTTAATCGGAACAACCGCCTCTTTTTAATGCTTGACAATGAGATTTTTGCCATCCACTTAGACTCAAGGACTGCCGAGACTGTCATCAGCCAAATGCAGGAGGGCTCATATCATATTTCCGAAAGCAATAAAATGCTGGTCTGGCAGGATTCTGATGATGTTTATGGCACAACAAGGCTTAATTTGATGAATCTCCAAGATGAAAAACAGACCGTTATTAACGCGGGTTATAATGAATATATTTTGCCGCTTGAGTTTATGGAAGAAGATTTAATTTATGGGCTGGCGCGGATAGCTGACATTACAAAAGATGCTTTGGGCAATACGATTTTTCCGATGTATGTCGTCAAAATCCAAAACGAAGCCGGAATTTTAAAAGAACATCGGCAGCCGGATTATTTTGTGACCGGAATCACCAAAAATAATAATATGCTGACCTTGCACAGGCTTTTTCAAAATGAAGAAGGGATTTTCAGGGAAACAACAGATACCCAGATAACTAACCAAATCATTGCAAGCGGAACAAGCAACAGGGTTGAAGTGATTCCAACCGAGCGTTATTTAAGAATTGTCCGCCTTGCCTTCAAACAAGAAATTGACCATACCCAGATTATAGTGCTTACCCCCCGTGAGGTTTTATTTGAGGGCGGGCGTGAGCTTACCATCAATAGCACCGGGTATGACGCTGACCGCTTTTATGTTTATAGCAAAAATGGCATTACCGGCATTTATCTTTCTGAAGCAAAGGCAGTTAACGCCGCTTACCGGGATTTTGGGATAGTCAAAAACCGGAAAGGTGAATATGTATGGTATCGCGGCAATTTGAACCAGCGCGCGCAAATCGCCGTCATTACTGGGACAGAAGTACCCCAATTTGGCAATTCACTGGCGGTATGCTTAGATACGATTCTCCAATATGAGGGAATTACCCAAAGCACACAGTATTTGCTGAGCCGGGGTTATACGCCAATTTCTATCTTGGATGAAAATATCCAAAACATCCAAGTTCTTGATTTAACCGGGTGCAATTTGGACAGCATTCTATATTATGTCAACAAATCCATCCCCGTCCTTAAACTGCTTGATGATGGCAATGCCCTGCTAATTACTGGTTTTAATGAGCAGAATATAATTGTGATGGATCCGCAAGCCGGAGAAGTATACCGGATCGGACGCAGTGACGCAGGGACTTTATTTGAAGAAAATGGAAACCGCTTCATCACATATATCAGGACAAGGCGGTAAAAATTCGTCGTAAACGCATTTTTTCTACTTTTGCAACCAATAGTTGCGCAATTGAAAAGTAAAATTGCTGGTGCAACCTGATTAGTTGCGCATATAATTACCCATGAAACGGCCGAAAAATAAAAATCAAAAGGAGAAATATTATCATGAATATTGAAATTGCCAATCGACTAGTGAACTTACGTAAATCTAATAATTATTCTCAAGAAGCGTTGGCGGAAAAATTGGGCATCTCGCGGCAGGCAGTCAGCAAATGGGAAAGAGCTGAAGCTTCACCGGATACTGACAATCTGATTTTATTAGCCAGATTATATGGGATTTCATTGGATGAACTGCTATATACCAATGATGAAATACCAAAACGCGATCCCGAAGAGAATAATAACACCTGTTATGAAACTGACAATGACAAAAAAGGCAACGAATATGTGAACATCAGCTTAAAGGGCGTCCATGTAATTGATAAAGATGGCGCAGAGGTCAGGGTAGGCTGGGACGGTATCTACATCGATGACCACAAGGGAAATGAAAAAATCAATATTGATAAGGAAGGAGTTTTCGTTAATGGGGTCGAATATGACGGCTCTTGGTACAAACATCACCAGAAGCAGAAATTCCCCATGGCCATCATAATTACAATCGCATATATATTAATCAGCGTTTTTTATGACCTTTGGCATCCGGGCTGGTTATTGTTTTTGCTGATTCCGCTTTGGTATACCTTAGTAGAGGCGATTTATAAAAAGAATGCCCATATTTTTGCTTATCCGGTGCTTGCAACTTTGATTTTTTTGATCTTGGGTTTTGGCGCAAATGCTTGGCACCCGGGCTGGGTAATCTACTTAACCATTCCGATTTTTTACTCTTTGGTTTCTTATTTTAGGAGCGGTAAGAAAACGGGCGAAGACCAGGACATAATTGATGTGGATATGGAGAAAAGCTGAAAGAATTTCATTCTTTCAGCGGAAATTTGAGCTACGCTCAAAGTTTCCAGACTTTGGAAGGAGCATGAGTATATAATGAAAAATAATATAAAGATAGGATTAGCGATGGCAATTTTTTTGATGGCAGTATTTGTTTTCTGCATTTTTATGATAATGTATATGCCAAGAGGAAGCTTTTATATTGGCGGAGCCAATGCGGCATTACGGCACACGACAAATATAAGGATTACAGAAAAAACATCACTTGATGTGTCCGCTTTTTCAGAAAATATTTATTTTCTTAAAAGCGATACTGATGAGTTGATCATAAAAGAATATTACCGGAATAAGAATAAAAAAGCTGATCTTAGGCATAGTGATCAAACAGTTACAATCCGTGGTGAACAGCAGATTAATATTAGTATTCTGGGTTTTGTGGCGGGTGAGCGGATTGAGATTTATCTGCCGGAAAATTATGCAGGTAATATTAAGGCCAGCATAAGCAGCGGCAACATAAAATCGGACTTTAATTTTATGGCTCAACAATTATCTTTTGAAGCAAACAGCGGGAGCATTAGCCTAAATAGCCTGACGGCTGGAAATATCAATGTGCGGGCAAGCAGCGGAACGATTAGGATAATTGAACTAATCGGCGACGCAGAAATTAGGGCGAACAGCGGCTCGATTGTAATTGACCGGATTGATGGGTTTTTAGATGTAAATGCCAGCAGCGGGACGGTAAGGATTGCCAATTTGTCCGGCGGAATAAAAGTCCAGTCAAACAGCGGGTCAATTAGGATTTCCGTCAAAGAATTAGACGGCAATATCAGCGCAACCGCAAGCAGCGGCAGCATAAATATTGAATTGCCAAAAGACAGCGCGTTTAATTTTTCCGCTAATACGGGAAGCGGGCGGGTAAGAACGGACTTTGACAGCAGCCTTTCATATAATAGCCGGGGCAATAGCGCAAATGGCACAGTCGGCACTGCCCCGGAGTATGACGTGATAGTGAAAGCAAATAGCGGCAGCGTGAGGGTAACGCGGTGAGGAACCGAATTATGATTCGAAACCGAATTTATGATTCGGAAGCCGAATTTATGATTAGGAATCTAATAAGTTAGTTAGAAAGGCATGGTATCATTAAATGGCAAATTTTTTAAAGTTTATTTTATGTGTTTTAGTATACAGTATTGTTTATATGCTTGTAATCGGGCTCATTCCCTTTTCGCCAGCATTTACGGAAATAACCCGTGAGGTAAGCGAAACGCAAACAACCGCATCAACCCTGATGATGTTGCTTCCAATAATCTGGAATTGCTTCACCGCTTATTTTATTATCCGCAATGCGAATGTCAAAGGGAAAAAGCTATTTCGTAGCCTGATGTTCGTGATGTTTTTTATCGTGTACTTTTTCCCGCAAGCTCTGGGAGCGGAAGCAGCTGATGTACACGGGATGCCGTGGCATGATTTTATACTGCTTTCGATACCGGGTTTAATTTCATTATTGGCAACGCTGCCGCTGATGGTGAAATTTTTCCAAAATAAAAATGTGGCTGATGTAATCGGTGAACATGAAAAACTCAAATTCAAACAAAGATACGCAATAAAAATTGGGCTGGGCGGCTTGCTCCTTGCCGGGATCTATATCTTATTTTTACTTACCGTGCAAAGGAATGTCGCGGAATACCGGGTTTTTTACCAAGACACCGCGTGGATGCAAGCGGCACACGGAGAAAATTGGCCGGGATTTTTTTATCCGCTCTTTTCAATTCCGTTCTTTCGCGGGATAATAAACGGCGTGCTTATCCTTCCGTTGCTTCCGCTAATCAAAAAAAGCAAGCTTGTCTTTACAACCGCAATATGCTTGGTGTTCTTAGCCCCGGCGATAGCTTTTGGTGCCCCTAACCCGCTGTTCCCTGATACAGTAAGGCTCATGCTCATGGCTTCAATGATAATCACCATGCTGTCACTTGGCATATTTACTGGGAAAGTGATGTGGAAAGAGTATGCTTAATATATGAAAGGCTAGCTACTAAATTTCAATACCAAAACTGATATGTTCATCTGCACGTTTTTTAAAGGTTGACTTTTCTATCAAAGAATAGTAGACTAAATGCGAGATATCAGTTCATGAATGGCCAAGGGGGATATTGGAAGGAGTTATGTAATGGCAGTAGTAAAAAAAGAAGCAGCACCTAAGAAAGCGGCGGCAGCAAAACCAGCGGCAGTAAAACCAGCTACAACGAAGCCAGCGGCAGCGAAACCCGCGGCAGCGAAACCCGCGGCAGCAAAACCCGCGGCAGCGAAACCAGCAGAGAAGAAAACAAGCACAAGAGCAGTTGCAGTAAAAAAGAGCGAAGTAGTAAAGGTAGAGTTTAATGGCAAATCTTATACCCAGGATGATTTGCTAAAGAGCGCAAGAGATGTTTGGCAATATGACATCGGAAAAGAACCAGCCGACCTTAAAAGCATTGAGCTTTATATCAAGCCGGAAGAGGAACGGGCTTATTACGTTTTTAATAACGACATAACCGGAAGCTTCGCAATCTAATGAACCGTACATAAGCAAAGGTTATAATCTTAGGTCGCCGCCGGGCGACCTTTTTTTATTTTTTTTTAATAAATTCTTTTGAAGATATTTATTGACTTTAAGTGGGGAAAGTGCTATTTTATGTAAGGGAGATGTTAGCACTCCTAAAAGCTGAGTGCTAACAACATGAAAAATGCTGTTAGATGACCGCAAACTAAAAATTTTGCAAGCAATAATCCGCAATTATTTGGAGACCGGAGAACCAGTTGGCAGCCGCACCATTTCGAAATTTGCTGATTTAAACCTTAGCTCGGCGACAATTAGGAATGAAATGGCAGATCTGGAAGAAATGGGTTATATCCTGCAACCCCATACTTCCGCCGGGCGGATTCCTTCCGACAAAGGTTATCGTCTTTATGTCGATACGATGATGGAGGAAAAAACCCGCGAAATCGAAGAGCTAAAAGAAACATTATTAAAGAAAGCGGATAAAATAGATAAAGTCCTCAAAGAAGCGGCCAAAGTCCTTGCCCAGAATACGAACTACGCTTCAATGATAAGCGCCCCAAGTTATATCAGGAACAAGCTAAAGTTTATCCAGCTTTCGAAAGTTGACCAGCACCAGCTGCTTGCGGTTATTGTTGTTGAGGGGAACGTGATCAAAAACCATATCTTGAAAATAACTGACCAGCTTGATGACGAAACATTACTAAAACTTAATATTTTGCTGAATACTCATCTTAATGGGTTATCAATCGAAGAAATAAATTTAAGCATGATTCATCGGCTTAAGCAGCAGGCTGGGACATACAGCGCCATTGTCAGTGAAGTTATTGAAGCGGTCGGCGAAGCGATTAAAGCTGATGAAGATTTGGAAATATATACCAGCGGCGCAACTAATATCCTCAAATACCCTGAACTTGCCGACCACCAGAAAGCAAGCGAGCTGATTACGACCTTTGAAGAAAAGCAGTTATTGACCGAGCTGGTCAATGAAAACAAGGATAAAGAGACTGGCTCAACCGGAATTCAAGTTTATATCGGCAATGAAACGCCAATCGAATCAATGAAAGATTGCAGCATTGTCACAGCGACTTATGAATTAGATGAGGGAATGCGTGGAACGATTGGTATTGTCGGGCCAAAAAGGATGGATTATGACAAAGTTGTGGGAGTCCTCAAATCCTTAAAATCACAGCTTGAAGACATATATAGAAAATAGGCTGAACGTCAGAAAGGAATAAAAATGCAAGATACAGCAACTAAAGCAGATACTGCATTAAATGAAATGGATACTGAAGCACCAATTGAAGCTAAAGCACCAAGCGAATCCAAAGAGCCTTTGGAATCTTTAAATGAACCAGCGGCTAGTGATGTGCCGGAAAAGAAAGGCTTAAGGAAAAAAGCCAAAACGGATAAACAAAAAGAACGGATTGCCGAGCTTGAAGACCGCGTTATCCGCCAAATGGCAGAGTTTGAAAACTTCCGTAAACGCACGGAAAAAGAAAAATCATTGATGTTTGAAACCGGGGCCCGCAGTATCATCGAGAAAATGCTTCCGGTCGTTGACAATTTCGAGCGAGGCCTAAAAGCAATCCCCGAAGCGGAAAAAGATTCATCCTTTGCCGAGGGAATGAACATGATCTACAAGCAATTGATGGCTGAATTTGACAATCTCGATGTCAAAGCCATTCCCGCCGTTGGCCAGGAGTTTAACCCCGATCTCCACAACGCCGTTATGCAAGTAGAAAGCAGTGAATACGAAACCGGAATCATTGCCGCGGAAATGCAAAGGGGCTACACATATAGGAATACAGTCGTAAGATATAGCATGGTATCAGTCGTTGAATAGACACTAACAACTTATTTTATAGGAGGAAAAATTCAAATGGGAAAAATTATAGGAATCGATTTAGGAACAACCAATAGCTGCGTAGCTGTCATGGAGGGGGGAAAACCCACCATTATTACCAATACCGAGGGGCTTCGCACGACTCCATCTGTTGTTGCTTTCACCAAAACGGGCGAACGCTTAGTTGGCGAATCGGCGAAACGCCAAGCGGTAACGAACTCAGAGAAAACCATCTCATCAATCAAACGTGACATGGGAAGTGACCGCGGCCGGACCATCGATGACAAAAAATATTCACCACAGCAGATTTCCGCAATGGTTTTGCAGAAATTAAAAGCAGACGCAGAAAATTATCTTGGCGAAAAAGTTAACGAGGCGGTTATCACCGTCCCGGCATATTTTAATGATGCCCAGCGTCAGGCAACCAAAGACGCTGGCAAAATCGCCGGGCTTGATGTCAAGCGGATCATCAATGAACCCACCGCGGCAGCGTTAGCATATGGGCTTGACAATGAAAAAGAGCAAAAAATCATGGTTTATGACTTAGGCGGCGGAACTTTTGACGTTTCAATCATTGAAATTGGTGATGGCGTTATTGAAGTTTTGGCAACCAGCGGCGACAACCGTCTTGGCGGTGATGATTTTGATGAAAAAATCACCAACTTTATGCTGGCCGAGTTTAAGAAAACAGAGGGTGTTGATTTATCAACTGACAAAATGGCCCTCCAGCGTTTGCGCGAAGCAGCCGAAAAAGCAAAAAAAGAACTTAGCAGCGCAACAACAACCAATATCAACCTGCCTTTCATTACGGCAACCAATGAAGGCCCAAAACACTTTGACATGAACCTTACCCGTGCCAAATTTGACGAGCTGACCCACGATTTGGTTGAGCGGACTGCCATTCCAGTCCAAAACGCGATGAAAGATGCTGGCGTTACTTCCAGTGATTTGGGAAAAGTATTGCTTGTTGGCGGTTCAACCCGCACCCCCTCTGTCCAGGAAAAAGTAAAACAAATAACCGGGCATGAGCCAAGCAAAACCCTTAATCCCGATGAATGTGTTGCCCTTGGCGCGTGTATTCAAGGCGGAAAGCTGGCTGGTGATGCCGGGGCTGGTGAGATTCTTCTGCTTGACGTTACCCCTCTTTCCCTGTCGATTGAAACGATGGGCGGAGTAGCAACAAGGTTAATTGAGCGCAATACCACGATTCCGACCAAGAAAAGCCAGATTTTCTCGACCGCTGCTGATAACCAGACTGCTGTTGATATTAATGTTGTCCAAGGCGAACGTCAGTTCGCAAAAGATAACAAATCATTGGGCCAATTCCGTCTTGACGGTATTCCGCCAGCGATGAGAGGAATGCCGCAAATCGAAGTAACTTTCGATATTGATGCCAACGGCATTGTCAACGTATCGGCAAAGGATTTGGGAACAGGCAAAGAACAGCACATCACGATTACTGCTGGCTCGAATATGTCCGAATCTGATATTGACAAAGCCATCAAAGAAGCGGCCGAATTTGAAGCCCAGGATAAAAAACGCAAAGATTGCATTGATACAAGAAATGATGCCGACGCTTTTGTTTTCCAGACCGAAAAGGCTTTAGCAGAAGTTGGTGACAAAATCGATGAAAGTGAAAAATCTTTGGTTGAAACGGATGTTGCCGCGGTTAAGGCAATTCTTGAACGCACTTCGGCAGACGAAGAAATGTCGGACTCAGACCTTGATGAATTAAAGGCAGCCAAAGAAAAACTTACAAATACCGCCCAAGCCCTTTTTACCAAGATGTATGAAAATATGCAAGCCCAGGGCGGCGGCCCTGACATGGGGAACATGGGCAACATGGGGGGAATGGACGGCGCGGATATGGGCCCGGCCCCGGAAGGTGATGTCGTTGACGGCGACTTCCGCGAAGTCTAAAGGCTTTAAATTTTATGCTCCTTTCAAAGTCTTTAGGCTCTGAAAGGAGCATGATATAAATATAAAAAAAGGATAACCTACATGGCAGAACAAAAAAGAGACTATTATGAAGTCCTCGGCTTAGATAGGAATGCTGATGATGCAGCCCTCAAAAAGGCCTACCGCAGCTTGGCAAAAAAATATCATCCCGATATGAATCCTGGCGACACAAATGCCGAGAAGAAATTCAAAGAAGCATCGGAAGCATATGCTGTTCTTAGTGACCCTGAGAAAAAGCAAAAATATGACCAATTCGGCCATGCAGCTTTTGAAAACGGCGGCGGGTTCAGCGGATTTGAAAACTTTGATTTCAGCGACATCTTTGGTGACATCTTTGGCGACTTTTTTGGCGGCGGTTCACGCCGCCGGGCGAATAACGGCCCAATGAAAGGAGCAAATCTCCGCACTAGCGTCCGGATTACCTTTGAAGAAGCTGTATTTGGCGTAGAAAAAGATATTGAGCTGACTCTAAAGGACGAATGCAGTGTCTGCCATGGAAGCGGAGCAAAACCCGGAACAAGCCCCGAAACTTGCGCCAAATGCGGCGGCAAGGGCCAAGTAGTTTTCAGCCAGCAATCATTTTTTGGCACAGTCCGCAATGTCCAGACTTGCCCTGACTGCCGTGGCAGCGGCAAAATGGTCAAGGAAAAATGCCTTGACTGTGGCGGGGGCGGGTATATAGCTAGCCGCAAAACAATCCAAGTTGCTATCCCGGCTGGCATTGATAATGGGCAAAGCGTCCGTATCCGGGAAAAAGGCGAACCGGGAAGCAATGGCGGGCCGCGCGGCGACCTGCTTGTTGAAGTTGTGGTTGGCCGCCATCCCCATTTCCAGCGTCAGGAATACAATATTTTCTCGACCGTTACCATGTCTTACGCTATCTCGGCTTTAGGCGGTGAGATAGTTATTGATACAGTAGACGGAAAAGTTATTTATGATGTTAAAGCAGGTACGCAGACCGAAACAAAGGTCCGCTTAAAAGGAAAAGGCGTTCCATCGCTTAGAAGCCGTGATATCCGGGGTGACCATTATGTTACCTTGGTTATCAAAACTCCCGAAAAGCTTTCATCAGAAGCAAAAGACCTCTTAAAGCGTTTTGATGAAATAACCGGGAACAGCTTAAGCGCAGCCAAGAATGTCACTGGTGAAAAAAGCGAAACCAAAAGCACAAAAAAGAAAAAGCGTTGGTCGTGAAAAAAAAGGCTGCCGATGGGCAGCCTTTTTTCTGTCATTGGGTTTGCGCAACTGCGCTTTTGTCATTGTGGCCTCGCGTAATTGCGTTGTTTTGTCATTGCGGCCTTGCGCCGCAATCTTGCAAGTAACTGCGTTGCTTTTTTACTTTAAGTTCTTAGATTTTACCACCTTGGCGCCGAACGGCCTAAGCGCAAGGGCAGCCAGCTTAAAATTTTGCTTGCCAAAAGGAATGCCAATAACCGTTATGCAGAAAAGAATGCCAACTAGCGCATAACCAATCGCCAGCTCGATTCCGCCGAAGATAAGCCAGAGAATATTAAGGATAAACCGCCCGGCATTACCTTCATCGCGGACAATTTCTTTGCCAAAAGGCATTACTGCAAGCTTGGCTATTTTGAAGCATTGCGTCCCAACCGGGATGCCGATAATCGTAATGCACCAAAGTAAACCGATAAGACACCATAAAAGACCCAAAATTGCTCCGCCAAAAACAAACCAAATAATGTTACCTAAAAATTTCATCTTTCGCCTCCTCATAAAAAAAGATTTCCTATGTATCTCCCTATCTTTAATATATACTATGCTGATGTATTTGGCAAGTGAAAACAGATGAAAGCTACATAGAATTTCATCATTGTTACTCGCCCTTGCCTTTCTTATTCAGCAGCCGCCCAACAAGTAACAGGATTCCGCCAATGATTAAGCCGGAAAGCAAAATTAAAAGGAAAATATTGGGATTTAGCGTTTCGATGTTCCAGACGAGGAGATTTGCCCCTTTAAATCGGGATGGATATGTGCCATCAAGTATCCAATCCATCACGCCCAGCCCATAGGATAAAAAGCAACCGCCAAATATAAATGAAAGCCCGGCTTTTATAAATGCGTTTGCTTTTAGATAGCGGATAATAAGGAACAGTCCCCAAGGGAAAATAAGCGCAACAAATGCGGACAAAAGGCCAAGATACCAATCGGACAATATATTTACCCCGATAAAAAACCCACTAGCAATAATAACAGCAAAAACCATCAATGTGTTAAGTGCCATCGCGATAAGCCCTTTGTGATGGCGGGCGCTGCCAGTCAGGTTTAGCTGGCTTAATATATACGGCGCAAACAAAATAGAAAGCCCTAATAGAACCGATACAGCAGCGACAAAAAACCACTCTCCCCTCGTGTATATCGCGCAGGTCATCAATAGTAAAAGCAAGCTTCCGGTGAAACAGCCGAGTGTCCATAAGCCCTTTTTCTTTTCAAAAATAAGCGGGACGACCGTAACTGAAGCCAGTATCATCAGTGAGGCCAGCACGATAAAGAACCAATCCAGTGTGCGTAAGGTGGCTAAATTTACGATTAAGCAGACCAGAATCGGGATTAGCAAGAACCCGGCAATGCTTACCCCGGTTATGAATGATTTCCGCTTTACGGTTTTTGCATGATGTCCAATGATGTCCGTCCGCTCGCTTTTTATCCGGTTATCAATCGTGTTGTCCTTAATTTTATCCAAAATGGTTTTGCAGGAATCACAATCTGCCAAATGCTCCTCCACAAGCCGTTTGCTGTCGCTGCTTAAAACAGCATCATGATAAAGGGGCAATAAATCCTTTGTAACGTGACATGATATTTTCATTTCTTATCCATCCTTTCTTGAATTTTTAGCCGGGCGCGATGGTATGTGACGCGGGCCCAGTTTTCGGTCTTGCCGAAGATGAGGCCGATTTTTTGAAAACTTAATTCGCCAAAGACCCTAAGACCAAATACCTCTTTATACGGCTCATCCAAATTATGAAGCACCTGATAAATCCGGAAAGCAGACTCTTCATCAACCAGCGTTTCCAAAATATTGCTTTCAGAAATAGAATCATGGTTTGCCGGGCTTGTTTTTTTCTGCACTCGATACTCATCAGCAAGCAGATTTTTCGCGATTGAGCAAAGCCAAGAAAATAAAGCGGAATCACCGCGATATTTTTTGTCGGTTGCCATCGCCTTGAAAAAAGTCTTTTGCGTGATTTCCTCGGACAAGTCCCGATTTTTGGAAAGCGTCATAACAAATGAATAAACCTGCATATAATAGGCGTTATACAGCTGTTCAAAATCTGCATCCACATCATCTCTCCCTTCGATTAGATTTTAATGATTAGACGGCGAAAATTTGATTTCGTTACAAAGATTTTGAGTATATTATATCAACTTTGACGAGCATATCAATATAAAACTTCAGAAGATAGCATTGACCAACTTTTATTTGCCTGTCACGATAAAATCTTTTATACTATACTTAAACACAAGCGGGAGGTGACCCCATTTTGAATTGGATCGAACTTCATCAATATCAAGAAAATAACCGCCTTGAAGCGAAGGCGGCGGTTGGCGGGTTGCCGCATAGTTTGTGGGAAACCTACTCCGCCTTTGCCAATACATCTGGCGGGTATATTTTGCTGGGTGTGGATGAGTGTGTTGATAGATCGCTTAGGGCTGTCGCGCTTCCCGACCCGGAGAAGCTGGTGTCGGAGTTTTGGAGTACCATAAACAACCGCCAGAAGATAAACGTAAATATTCTGACTGACAAAAACGTGAAAATTATCGAAGCTAATGGTCATCGCATTGTGGTGATCGAAATTCCTCGCGCTGACCGCAGGGATAAGCCTGTTTATATCGGGTCTGATCCTTTTTCTGGCTCTTACCGGCGCAATGGCGAGGGCGATTATCATTGCACCAAAGATGAAGTTCGCAATATGATGCGCGACCAGTCTGATATGTCGCAAGACTTACGGGTACTGGAGCAGCTGGATTTAGATTCTTTCGATTATGAGAGCCTCAAACGTTACCGCACGCGATTACAAAATATTCGCCCCGACCATGTATGGGAGAATCTTGAACCCGTTCCGTTTCTGCAAAAGCTAGGATGTATTGGACGCAGCGAGGACGGAGCCCTCCACCCGACCGTAGCCGGAATTTTAATGTTTGGCTTTGAATATGAAATCGTCAAGGAGTTTCCAAGCTATTTTCTGGACTATCAAGAGCATGACAACACGTCCACGCGCTGGACAGACCGCATTGTGTCCAACCTCGGAGACTGGAGCGGCAACATTTTTGATTTCTATTTCCGCGTCTGTAGCCGCATAACGCAAGAAGCAAAAACGCCGTTCAAGCTGGACGGTGTCACCCGTGTTGATGATACACCTGTCCACAAAGCACTGCGTGAGGCTCTTGCCAATGCACTAATCCATGCCAATTATTATGACCGGCTTGGCTTGGTCATCCATCGGCGACCGCAACATATCACTATTGCCAATCCCGGCAGTTTCCGGATCAGCATTCATGACGCTCTGGCTGGTGGGATTTCCGACCCGCGAAACTATACTTTGTTTAAGCTGTTTAATCTCATCGGCATAGGCGAACGCGCCGGAAGCGGCATCCCCAACATTTACGCCATATGGAAGAAAGAAGGCTGGGCATCGCCGATTCTTGAAGAGCAATTTAATCCTGACCGCACAGTTTTATCGCTTGCTTTATCGAAAACGAGTGATAAAAAACGAGCGATAAAAACGAGCGATAAAAAACGAGCGATAAAAATGGTCGAAAAGACCCCAAAAGGGGCAGCGCGGAAACAAGCTATCATTGATTATCTGACTGAATACAACGCCGGGAAAGCAAGCATAATATCCGAGCATATCGGCATAAGCCCCGGTCGTGTGCGTGTATATCTGCAAGAGCTTACAAATGAAGGCATTATTGTGGCCGAAGGCGCAAACCGAAACAAAACCTATCGGTTGAAATAGGCAGGGGACTTACACTTGCCACTACACCATCAGGGACTCGAACCCTGGACAAATAGATTAAGAGTCTACTGCTCTACCAACTGAGCTAATGGTGCGAATTTGCAAAAATTGCTCGAATTTTTCTTGAAAATGCAAATGCAATTATAGTATACTGAATAATCAGCAAGAAAGCAAGCGCAAACTTGGTTCGGATTGGAAATGAAAGTGTAATGATTTTTGAAAGCCATGCCCACTATGATGATAAAGCCTTTGATGGCGACCGTGACGAATTACTGAAACTAATGCCGGAAAATGGCGTTGGCTATATTCTTAATGCTAGCAGCAGCCTTGAGTCGATTCAGAAAACGCTTGCCCTAATGGAAAATTTTTCCTTTATTTATGGCGCGTTTGGCATTCACCCTTCTGATACGCAAAATTTAAATGAAGAGAATTTTACATGGCTTAAGGAGCAATTTAAAACAGCTGGCAAAGTGGTTGCAGTTGGTGAAATTGGCCTTGATTATTATTGGAATGAACCGGGGCGGGAAATCCAAAAAAAATGGTTTGGCCGCCAATTAGATTTGGCCAAAGAAAAAAAATTGCCGGTTATCGTCCATTCCCGCGAGGCAGCAAAAGATACCCTTGATATTTTGCACGATAAGGAAGTTAGCGGGCATGGCGGGGTAATGCATTGTTTTTCTTATTCAAAAGAAATAGCCAGTAAATGCCTTGAGCTTAATCTTCATATCGGGGTTGGGGGCGTGGTGACTTTCAAAAACGCCATTAAGCTAAAAGAGGTTGTTTCATATATCCCAATAGAACGAATTTTGCTTGAAACGGACTGCCCTTACCTTGCCCCGGTGCCACATCGGGGGAAACGCAACACTTCAGCTTATCTTATTCATATTGCAAAAGAAATTGCAGTTATAAAGGGGTTAAGCTATGAAAAAGTAATAGAAAAGACGACAGAGAATGCGCTGAAATTATTTAAAATTGACTGACTCGGCCAGTCAACGAGACCCCAATAACCAATGCGACCAACGCAAACTTGGTTATTATTTTGCAAAGTTTTGATAAATACTTGATTATTATTTTGCAGTAGTTATTGAAAATTATCATTATTATTTTGCGAACTTTATTATAGGAGCCCCCATGCCCGACTTGGCAACCCCCTCGAACACCATCAAAATCCTAAACAAGCATAATTTTTCTGTGCAGAAAAAATTTGGCCAAAACTTCCTCATTGACCGCCATATCCTTGAGAAAATTGTCAAAGCAGCAAAGATAAATAAAGCCGACTGCGTTCTGGAAATCGGCCCCGGCATCGGAACGATGACCCAATACCTTGCCCATCATTCCGGAAAAGTCATTGCGGTTGAAATCGACAAAAAATTGATCCCTATTCTCCATGAAACATTAGCCGATTATGACAATGTCATAATTAAAAACCAAGATATTTTAAAAACCGATTTATTAAGTCTGGTAAATGAAAATAATGACGGGAAACCGATAAAAGTTGTGGCAAATCTTCCTTATTATATTACTACTCCGATTATCATGTTACTTTTTGAACAGCATATTCCCCTTGAAAGCATTACAGTCATGGTGCAAAAGGAAGTTGCAGAGCGGATAAAAACCGGGCCGGGGAGCAAAGAATATGGCGCGCTTTCGCTTGCCGTCCAGTACTATGCCCGGCCGGAAATAATTGCGTCTGTTCCGCCTGCTTGTTTTATTCCCAGGCCAGCGGTGTCAAGTGCCATTCTCCACCTTAAGAAGCATAAAGAGCCAACCGTTACTGTAAATGATGAGGGCTTCCTGTTTGGGATTATCCGCGCTGCCTTTAACCAGCGCAGGAAAACTTTGGCTAATGCTTTAACGAATGCCTCGGATTTATCTTTGGCCCGCTCTCAAGTTACAAATGCTCTTAAGGAAATGGGCTTAATTGAATCGATTCGCGGTGAGGCTCTTTCTTTGATTGAGTTTGCTCTTCTGGCGGATAAATTAGGTTGCACTTAGAGGATATTTGGGATATGATAAGATTGCGGGTCAAGCCCGCAATGACGTAGTACAAAATGGGTCAAGCCCGCAAGTTTATAGTCGGAGGGTTATATAATGAAAGCTAATGGCGAAAGAACATTTTCTGCCCCGGGGCGGGTAGAAATCGGCGGAAACCATACTGACCACCAGCATGGCAGGGTGCTTGCCTGTGCGGTGAATTTAGAGGCAAAATGTAAGGCAAGGGCTAACGGCACGAGCCTTGTCCACATTGCCGATGAGCGTTACGGTTCGGAAACCGTTGATTTAAGCGATTTGCAAGTACGCGAAGATGAAAAAGGCACATCGGCCGCGCTTATTCGCGGTGTTGCGGCGTGGTTTAAAGAAAAAGGCTATGCCTATGGCGGATTTGACGCAACGATAACATCTGATATCCCGGCGGGTTCGGGGCTTTCCAGCTCGGCGGCTTTTGAAGTGCTGATAGGGAATGTTTTTAAGGGCCTGTTTGGTGCGGCGGCTTCACCGCTTGATATCGCCCTGGCCGGGCAATTTGCCGAAAATGTTTATTTTGGAAAACCTTGCGGCCTGATGGATCAGGCGGCATCCAGTTTTGGCGGGCTTGTCATGATTGATTTTGCCAATCCTAATGAACCGATAGTGCGAAATATCCCTTTAAGCCTTTCTGATTATATGCTATGTGTTGTAGACACAAAAGGAAGCCATGCCGATTTGACTGATGAATATGCGGCCGTTCCTTTAGAAATGAAAAAAATCGCAAACCACTTTGGCAAAGAATATTTGCGGGAAGTAGAACCGGATATTTTTTATGCTGATATTGCCAATCTGCGCCAGTACGGCGACCGGGCTGTTTTGCGCGGAATGCACTTTTTTGGGGAAAATGACCGTGTCTTAAAACAGGCAAAAGCGTTGGAGCAAGGCGAGATTGATGATTTCCTCAAGCTGGTGATTGAATCCGGCCTTTCTTCGTTTTCGCGGTTGCAAAATATTTATCCGGCGGGCAGCATTAAAGAGCAGGAAATGAACTTGGCCCTTTCCTTAAGCCAAGAAATTCTTTTTGGTAAAGGGGCGTGGCGTGTCCACGGCGGCGGTTTTGCCGGGACAATTTTAGCTTTTGTCCCCATATCCTTAAAAGAAGTGTACCAAAAGCGGATGTCGGCTGTCTTTGGCAATGATTGCTGCCATTTTCTTTCTGTCCGCGCTGAAGGAGGAATTGAGTTAAGATAACCTTATGGAAAAAGTCCTTTTAGATTATACGATCTGCCAAGCTAATCCCGCTTATCACGGCGGGGCGGAATATGCCGATGCTGTCCATGCGGCATTGCTTGCGGCGGGCTGCGGAAGCAATTTAGGCATCTTTTTTTGGCGCAACCGCCGCGTAAGCAAAAAAATGATGGAGATGTTTGCTTCTTGCGGAGTAAAGCTCCACCCGATTATTGATATCCGCAATATACCTGCCATCTTAAGGACATTTGGTTACACAGCCATATTTTCCGCCTTTGCTCAGGCAACGGATTGGCGGAAGATTTGTTTTGCCAAAGATTTAAGGTGCTTGTTTGTCATTCATGGTTTGAGGGCGGTTGAGCTGGTTGGGGATGGTTATGTGGCAGGGGTGGATATTAACGAGATGGTTTCAATTGAAAAGGAAAACCACTATAATAAAGTTTTTGAAAATAACCATGAGAAAACTTTTATTACAGTCTCAGAGCATTCAAAAGCCAGTATTCTTAAGTATTATCCGCACATCAGCCCCGAAAAAATAAAAATTTTTTATAGTCCGCTGAAAACTTATAAAATGACCGGGAATGAAACGATAATCACTAATGTTTTGGCGAAATATTCAGTCAAAGAGAATAGCTATGGATTGCTGGTAAGTGCCGGGGTATGGTACAAGAATGCCCTGCGCGGGATAAAAGCATTTGACAAATTATTCACGGAAAAACATCCGCAAATCCCTGATGATTATAAGGTTTTGGTCCTTGGTGCAGATGAAATAAGTTCATTGGAAGCAGAGATAATAAATAAAGAGCGGTTCATTTTTTCCGGTTATGTCTTACCAGACGAGCTGGAGATATTTTATGCCAATGCCCATTTGCTTCTTTATCCGTCCCTTAATGAAGGTTTCGGTTATCCTCCGCTTGAAGCGATGAAATATGGGACGGTTTGCGCTTGCTCCAATGTGACATCGATTCCGGAAGTATGCCGGGACATGGTCTTATATTTTGACCCGCTCGATACCCAGGAAATTAGTGATAAAGTTTTACAATGTTTTGATAAAAGTGTCAGGGAAACATTAATTAACAATATTAAAAAAACACTGCCGCTTGTATTTAATCAGCAACAGCAGGATTTAAATGAGCTGGTAAATTTGATCATGAGAAAAGAGGCGGACAATGCAAACAATGAGGCTTATTGATGATTTGTTCCGGATTATGGATTATTGGATGTATTTGCGAAAAAACCAAAAATCGGTGGCAGATTTTTTTAAAGACCAAGGCCTTAAGACAATTGCCATTCATGGCATGGGAAGCATGGCTTTGCATTTAATTGATGATTTAAAAGAAAGCGGAGTAGCAGTAGCTTATATTATTGACAACCAGCGCGGCACTTTTTATCATGAAAAGCCAGTTTTAAAAGAAGATGACGACTTGCCCGCGGTTGACGCGATAGTTGTAACCGCAACATTAAGATTCGAGGAAATAAAAAAGGAATTAAGCGGGAAAATTAAAAGCCGATTCATTTCTTTGGACGAAGCAGTATTTTATAACTATGTAAGTTAATATCGGCAGTAGAGGGGTAAAGTGGAAATTAATTTCCACTTTCCATAAAAAACTAAAGTTTTTTGCAGTTTCACAAGTTCCGCTTGTGAAAGGAATGGGTTTAGTGTGAAACCATGGGGCTAGCTCCCAAACTGAAAGGCATGATTTATTATTATGAAAGTACTATGGATATGCAACATCGTAATTCCATTTTTTGCCAATGAATTTGGCATAAAAAGCAAGCCCTTTGTTGGCTGGATCAGCTGTTTATTTAATGCCCTCATAAATAAAGGCAATCTCGAATTAGGGTTTTGTTTTCCGCTTTTTGACCCGGCGCGAATGAAAAATGGCTGCCTTAATAATTATGAATACTATTCTTTCAAGTTTGTTGACGGGGACGATTATGACGAAGAGACAGTAACAAGATTTGGCGAAATTCTCCGGAGCTTTGAACCGGATATTGTCCATATTTGGGGGACGGAATATCCCCACTCGAAAGCGGCAATGGAAGCTTGCGAAAGGCTGAATTTGCTCGCAAGAGTAATAGTGGATATCCAAGGCTTGGTTTCCATTTATTCCAGCCATTATTTAAATGGCATTCCAGACCATTATAAAACCCTAAAAAGCGGTGAGTTTAAAACGATTGAAGAATCGCGCGACAGCTTTTTTAGGCGCGGGCTCCTTGAAACATCATTGCTTAAAAAAGCCCAGAATGCCTTTGGCCGTTCTGACTGGGACCGGGCTTGTGCTGACAGGATAAATAAAACGATTAATTATTATTCTTGCAACAGAATCCTTAGAAGTAGCTTTTATGAATCAGCCGGAAAGTGGAATATCGCGGAATGCGAGCGGTTTTCGCTTTTTGTCGGCCAGGCTTCATATCCAATCAAGGGTTTTCATTATTTGCTATTGGCTTTGCCGGATATATTGGCAAAATATCCGCACACACACGTTTATGTAGCCGGCGAAAATCCAGCGGTAAATACCGCCTGGGGAGTTCCGCCGTATGGGATATTTATTAACGACTTGATTAATGAATTGGATTTGGCCAGCGCGATTACTTTTCTGGGAGTCCTTAATGAAGAAGAAATCGTTAAGCAATTTTTAAAAGCCCATCTTTTTGTTTCGTCTTCGGTCATTGAAAATGCGTCTAATGCGATTAGTGAAGCCGCGATGTTGGGGCTGCCGATTGTTGCGTCTTATACAGGCGGGATTGGCAATATGCTAGAGGATAAAAAAAGCGCAATGTTTTATCAGTCGGACGCTCCGTATATGCTGGCATACTATGTTAAAATGATCTTCAGTGATGATGATTTGGCGATGCGGCTATCAGAGGAAGCCGGGCAAAAAATGGGCATTGAGATGAATGGCGAGTTAGTAGCGGATAAAGTAATAAATGTATATGAAGAAATAGTTTTAAGGCAAAAGGGGTAGGGAAAAATTCTATTCAAGAATGTCAATTAAGAATGGCATTCTTTTGAGGCTTGGAAAGGAGCGTAGATAATGGTTTATTTTTGGGCTGTGATTTTGGCATTAATATTAATTATCTTAAGCGGCTTTTCGATTTTCCGGCTGGCCAAAAAAGCAATCTTAAGAGAAAGAAACGTGGCCAAAAAGCACTTAGAAATGTTTCATTTAATGAGCCGCTGGGTTGAGATAAAGCACGATGACCAAGTATTGCTGAAATATTTCAGCAATAAAGGGATAAAAAAAATTGCCATTTATGGGGCTAGCTTTATTGGCAGCAGGTTATTAACAGAGCTTAAAGAGACACCAATTGAGATAAGTTACTTAATTGACAATAATCCCAGCCATTTTTATCCGGAACATAAAATCTTAACGGCAAATGACAGCCTGGGTGAAGTGGATGCAGTCATTGTGACCGCGTTTACTTTTTTTGATGAAATAAAAGCTGGGCTTAAAGAAAAATTAAACTGCCCGATTCTTTCAATCGAGGATATTGTTTATGAAATAGAGGGTGTCCATGATGGAAGATAAGCCAAAGGTATCGATTATAACCATCTGCCTTAATAGCGAAAAAACTATCAAAGATACCCTTTTGAGTGTTTTAGGGCAAACATATGAGCAGATCGAATATCTTATTATCGATGGCAAATCAACAGATGGGACATTAAATATTATTAATGATTTTGTGCCGCTTTTTAATGGCCGCCTCAAAATCATCAGTGAAAAAGATACCGGAATATATAATGCAATGAATAAGGGCATTAGGAAAGCTTCCGGCGAAATTATTGGCATTATAAATAGTGATGATTTTTATGAGCCTGACGCGGTAAGAAGTGCCGTAAACGTCCTTGATACAAGCAAATGCCAAATCGCTTATGGCCCCATGCGGTATATCAAAAAAAACCGTCCCGATTGGATAAGTGATTTCCATCATGATAAATTGCCGTTTGTGATGATATCGCACCCGGCCTGTTTTGTCACAAGGAAAGCTTACGGACTTAATGGCCTTTTTGATGAAAAATACCGGATTGCTGCGGATTATGACTTAATGCTGCGAAATTACCTTAATAAAAGTGAGTTCATAAAGATTGAGAAATTAATGGCGAACCACCGTCTTGGCGGGATCTCAAGTAATGAAATGGTTTTTAATGAGCATTATAAAATCAGGTTAAAAAATAAAACGATTAGCCTTAAGGATTATCTTCTTTTTCGGCTTTTGGGAATTGTTTGAGATAGGAAGCAAATGCGTTTTTGTGAAGAGCTAAGTTATCAGGAGCTAGTTTCATCTGACCGCGTGATAGTGTATGGCGCAGGTGTTTTTGGCCTGCGGTTTTTGGAAGCGTGCAAACGCTATTTTTATGACAAAGAAAAAATAATTGTTTGGGATATGAAATATGATGAAATAAAAACGGTCTTAGGTTTTAGAGTATCAAAACCAGACCTTAATAAAATAAATGACTGCGAAAATGTAGTTGTTGTCATTGCCTTAAGTAGTGAAAAAAAGCAGCTGATTGCTGATTTAGTGCAGATATTCAGGCAGAACGGATATCAGAAAATAGTCACCGCGGACAATGTTATCCACAAATATCTTAATGCGGAATCGGATATCGTAGTTAAAAATGCGGGCTTAAAAAATCGTAAAAAAAGCAATCGTAAAAACAATTGCAAAAACAATCTTAAAAACAATTGCAAAAACAATCTTAAAAACGATTGTTTATCAAAAAACATCATTTACCTTTTGCATGACAGCTTTGGCGGAAGCGTAAAAACTACCGAAGACTTAATCAAGTATTTTGCGCAAAAGCATAATGTATTTTTGCTAATCAGCAATGGTTGTCGGCTTATTTTATACCAGTGGCATAATGGCGTTTTAGATATTGAAGAAAAATGGGATTTAACTAATCATTGGCATATAAGCAAACTGTATGACGATGAATATGCAAAGATATATCACGAGATTTATACAAAATACCATATTGACATCATTCATTGCTGCCATTTATTCATGCACAGCTTTGACGCTGTTAAGGTGGGGCATAAATTAAAAAAAGCAATTTTTTTATCAATCCATGATTTTTATTATCTTTGCCCATCGATTAATCTGGTCAATGACAAAGGTGATTACTGCAAGATACAATGTTTAGAATGCCCTAGCTTTAAGATGAACCAGGCCGCCCCGGCTTGGGTAAGTCATACGTGGCAGCGGGAAGTAAGAGCATTATTTAAATATATAGCGCATTTTTTTGCCCCGTCTTTATATGCAATAGAAATCTATAACGCCATCTATCCCGAAATATCGGCGCGGAATGCTTTGATTGAGCATGGAATGGAAGCATATCAAAAAGCGGATAATTCTTATTTTGCGGAAAATACTGATAAAATAAAAATCATCGTTCCCGGCAATTTGACTTATAATAAGGGCGGGGATTATATCCGGCAATTATATGAGAATGATGTTGATAAAAAATTGGAGTTTCATCATCTTGGCGCAATTGATGACGAATACCGGCCTTATGTTTTATCGCATGGCAAATATTTAAGAGCAGAGCTTCCCGACTATATAAAAAAAATAAAACCGTTATTTATTGCTATTTTATCAGTTTGTCCGGAAACTTACTCCTATACATTGTCAGAGGGGTTAGGCTTAGGCATACCTTGTCTCGTAACGGACATTGGTGCTTTGGGGGAAAGGGGCAAAAAAGGCGGCTGCATTATTGCCGGGATAAATGAGCCAAAACAAACGGCCGAAAGAATCATCTCCTTATCGCAAGATAAAGAAGCGTATGAAAACTTATTTATTGAAGCAAAAAATATCAAGTTAAAAACGATTAATGAAATGGGCGAGGCATACGAAAAAATAATCGAAAGGCATGGGTTATTACATGAACCTAAAACGGCTGGGAGTATTTAATCCCAAAGAAAAAACGGATATCGCACAAGATTATGTTTCTTATTTGCATAAAAGCTTGCTTAATTTTACCGAAAAAATAATCAGGGCTGAAGAATTTGGCGCGGATATCAATCGAGATGAATATGATGAAATAGTCATATTTGATGATTCGGTTTTTGGCCCGTTATTTTCCCTTGACAAGATTTTTTCCGAGATGGCGGGGCGGGATTGTGATTTATGGCATATTACCCCCCACGATGATTATTTCATCGTGCTAAGAAAGTCCTTTTTTATGAAGCCTGCTTTCTTAGAAATGTTAGCACGTGATTCTTTCAATTTTTCCGCTATGCTTAGAAACCTTAGCGAAACGATAATATTTAAATCAGCAGCATATATAAATTTGGCAGGACTTTTGCATGAAGATGACGAGCATGACCATGGCCTTGTTTCGCCCTGCACCCTAATCAAAAATTATGGGCTTCCGTTTCTTAAAAAAGAAATATTTTCCCAGCGCATTAATTTATCATTTTCAATGCGTGAGGAAATAAAAGAAGCCTTTAAATTTATCGAAAAATCAACGGATTATGAGATTGATTTAATCTGGCGTTATATTATCAAGAATTTTAATATGATTGACATAAAAAGAAACTTAAGCCTAAATTACGTTCTCCCTGCCAGCGTCAAAATAGCCGATTATGATTATTCCGGGGAGAAAATTGCCGTTATTGTCCATCTTGCTTACCCATCGTTAGTTGATAATTGCTGCTCATATCTTGTAAATGTCCCGGATTACTGCGATATTTTTGTGACGACGTTTGATGAGGAAATCAAAAAAAGGGTCGAAGAAAGGTTAGCCTTATTAGGAAATCATAAGATAAGGAAATGTATTCTTGTCACGAACCGGGGGCGTGATGTCAGCGCATTATTGGTCGGGTGCAAAGAAATTGTTAAAGACTATGATATTTTTTGCTTTACCCATGATAAAAAAACCGCCGGTGGCAAAGGGCCGGTGGCAGTCGGCCAGTCATATTATTATGATATTTGGGAAAATACTTTAAAAAGCCGGGAATATATCAATAATATCCTCGTGACGATGAAAGAAAACCCCCGCCTTGGCCTTATTTCGCCCCCGCAGCCGCTCCACTATGGCTATATAAATATTCGCGGCAAGGAATGGACGAACTGTTATAGCGGGCTTTTAGCATGGGCAGAAAAGCTTGGCTTAAAATGTGACATTTCCCCGGATAAGCACCCATTTTCTTTAAGCACGGCATTTTGGGGCAGGAAAAAAGCGTTAAAAAAGCTGTTTGATTATCCCTTTGCCTATGAGGATTTCCCCGCCGAACCGATGAGGACTGATGGGCAATTGGGCCATTATCTTGAGCGGTTATTTATGTTTGTTGCGCAGGACGCTGGTTTTTATACGGCCACGGCACTTAATAATGAATATGCCGCGCTTGATTTAGAAAATAGCAGCTTCGTCATTGGTGAAATGAATGATATGATTATGCGAAATGGCTTGCAGTGGGAGAAAAGCCGAGAAGAGGTAATCGAATTTATCCGCACCCATAAGGAAGCAAGGCTATATATATATGGGCCGGGGGTAGTGGGGAAATTGATGGCTGATTTTCTGGAAAGGAATAATATTCAAATAGCTGGTTATATCATTTCCGATGACCGGGCGGCCGGGACAAAGGACGGTTATCCGATCTATAATCTAAAAGATGTAAATCTTAATTCAGCGATAATTGTTGCGCTTGACTATAAGCATACTGGTGAAGTAAAAAAATCCTTGCAAAAAAAGGGACATGAGAGAGTTTTTTATCTTAATGAGGCGGATATAATGTCTGATGGGGGCTGGTTATATGGGCAAGGGGTCTAAAATTTTCATCTGCTTTAGCCGATAAATAAAATAAGCGGAGTTTTTTGCATGGAAAAAATGAAACCGATCAGCAATATTTTACAGGCTGACATATCCGAAATAATTGGCGATACCGGAATCCCTTGGCATATGCTTAAGGGCGGGACGGTTTTTATTACCGGGGCAACCGGGCTTATCGGCGCCCTTCTTGTCCGCGTCATGAAAGCAGCCGATTTAAAGTTTGGCCTTAACCTTACTATTATCGGGCAGGGAAGAAATAAAGAGCTTGGCATGAAATTAAAAAGCGAGCTTAAGATTGATTTTTTGCTTGGTGATTTAAGGGACAAGGAGACATTAGCTCCCTTGTCTTGTTTGGATTACGTTATTCATTGCGCGTCAATCACAAAATCTTTTGCCATGATTAATGCCCCGGTTGATGTCCTTGAAACTCAAGCAATGGGAACGAAAAACATTCTTGAGCTGGTGAAAGGAAAAAGCTTTAAAAGCTTGAAGAGCTTTTTGCTCCTTTCTTCAATGGAAATATATGGAAATTTAAGCACTATTGAAGCAAGCGAAAATGATTTAGGTTATTTGGATTTATTTAATCCGCGCAGTTCATATCCCGAAAGCAAACGTTTTTGTGAAATGTTATGTATTGCTTACGCTGCGCAATATGATTTACCGATTAAAATAGCCCGTTTAGCCCAGACCTTTGGGGCAGGTACGCCCAAAGATGACAGCCGTGTTTTTGCCCAATTTGCCAGAAACATAATGGCTGGCCAGGATATCGAACTGCATACCGAGGGAAAATCCCGGGGGAATTACTGCTACACCGCCGACGCGTTGCGCGGCCTTTTACTGATTCTGCTAAAAGGAAATAAGGGCGAGGCGTACAATGTCGCCAACAAAAGCGCCAGCGTAACAATCCGTGAAATGGCGGAAATGATTAAAAAGGATATCTGCGACGATAAGATAAAAGTAGCCGTTAAAATACCGGAGGACATCAAAAAATGCGGTTATGCCCCGGATTCAGGCTACACTCTTAATACGGACAAGCTTAAAAAGCTTGGTTGGAATGCCAAATACGGACTTAGGGAAATGTACCAGCGTTTGCTCCTTGATTGGCAGAATGGAGATTTATGAAGAATATAGCCCTTATTTTTGCCGGCGGGACCGGGCAAAGAATGAATACGCAGACGAAACCAAAGCAGTTCCTTGAACTGCATGGGAAGCCAATCATTGTTTATACCTTGAATCATTTTGAAAATCATCCGGAAATCGATGGCATTTTGATTGTTTGTGTTGAAAACTGGATTGATGAACTAAAGAAAATGATTAAGCTATATACTTTTGAAAAAATCATGAAAATTGTTTCCGGCGGGGACGGCGCGGATATGTCAATTTATAATGGCCTTAAATCCTTAAGCGAAATATGTAAACAAGACGACATTATCCTTATTCATGATGGGGTAAGGCCGTTAATAAATAAAGACCTGATTTCTGCCAATATCGCCAAGGTAAAAAAATATGGGAATGCGATAACAGTCGAGGCCGCAAGGGAGAGCATTGTCCGCTTGTGTGAAAATGAGCGGGTTATCGATGTCCCCCCGCGGGAATCCATGTATACGGCAAAGGCCCCCCAGTCTTTTAAGTTCGGCGATATTTGGCCTTTGTACCAAAGAGCCCAAAAAGAAGGCGTAAGAACAACGGATTCCGCCCATCTTTTGAGCATATATAATGTTGAAATGCACACCGTTGAAAGCACCCCCAACAATATTAAGATTACCGCCCCGGCGGACTATTATATCTACCGCGCATTATATGAAGCGATGGAAAACCAGCAAATATTAGGCATTTAAGAAAGGTATGTTATGCCAGATCGAGTCAGCGTTGTTGTTCCGATTTTTAATATGGAAGCTTACCTTTTGCGGTGCTTTCACTCGTTAAGTGAGCAAACCTATCCTCATCTTGATATTATTTTGGTTGACGACGGTTCAACTGACAATAGTGCTTTAATGTGCCAAGAGTTTGCAAAAAATGACACTCGTGTCACTTATATTTGGCAAAAAAACCAAGGGCTTGGGGCAGCGCGGAATACCGGAATCAAGGAAGCTAAGGCAAAGTATATAACCTTTCTTGACGCAGATGATTGGTTTGAGCCAGCATTTATTGAAAAAACCCTTGGCGCGATGGCGAAATTTGGTTGTGAAATCGGCCTTTGTGATATTTATTATGTCGAAAGCGAATCATATAAAAGAACTGAAGTGAAAATTCGTTTTGACCAAACTGTCAAATCATGCCAAGATGATAAAACGACCCTTAATAAATCGCGGCTGTTTGCCTGGGGTAAAATTTACGAGAAAAACCTGCTTGACCGCATTCAATTTTCCTTTCCCCATATCACCTATGAGGATATCTTAATCCCCCTTTTGATTTTAAACGCCAAGCAAATCGCCTATGTAGCAGAACCCTTGATTAACTACCTAAGGCATCGGGCCGGCAGTTTATCAAACGTGGAAAAAAATATAACCGATATCGGCAAGGGCCTTACATTATTATTTAATGAACTAAATAAAAGCGGAATGTATGTGGATTATAAAGGGGAATTTGCGAAAATCGCCATCGGCCAGCTTCGTTTTGCAAGCCGGAAATGGAAAGGCAGCACAGATGAACTGGCAAAGACCATCGCTTTTCTGCTCCCGGAGCTTAAAGGACTCCCCGAAAAGGTTTTTTATGCTGATAATGGGGGGGTGGCCCCTTCGGCACTGGCCTCTTCGGCACTAGATAAGGCACTTCCATATGGACATCAGGTTGTTAATGATATTAAAAAAGCTGATTTCTTAATCGATATCAGCGAAGAGTTAAAATCCTTAGCGAAATCAGATGATTCAGAAACAGATTTATTTAATCTTGCTGAACTGATGATGGAAAAAATTATTAAGGTTCTTTCCGAACGGAATAATTTGGTCAGCGTGATAGTGCCAATTTACAACACAGCCCAGTATCTAAATCGGTGTATTGACAGTATCTTGGCGCAGTCATATAAAAAAATTGAGCTGATCTTAATTGATGATGGCTCAACTGATGAATCGGGCAAGATTTGTGACGAAATCGCCAAACAAGACCAGCGGGTTAAAGTAATTCATCAAGCCAATCAGGGGTTATCTGGCGCAAGAAATGCTGGCCTTTTAGATGCTAAGGGCGAATATATAACCTTTGTTGATTCAGACGACTTATTGCCGCAGGAAGCAATAAATTATCAAATGGCAAAAGCTAACAAGGACATGGATTTAATTATTGGCGACGCTAATGTAATTGGCAATGAAAATATGGGCAGTTATTGGAGCCTTGCTGTTGATGAATATTCAAAAGTAGAATATTGCTTTGAAATGGTCGAAAAAAAAGCTGGCTGGCTGTCAAATGTCGTCTGGGGCAAACTGTATAAAAGTTCAATCATAAAGCAAAACAGCATAAAATTCAGGGACAATGCCGGGACTTGGGAGGATAGTGCCTTTAACCTTGAATATCTTACCTATGTAACGAAAATTGCCAACGTCAAAAAGCCAGTCTATAACTACTTTCGCTATGATGAAGCCGACCGGGTGACTTTGTCAACGGTGCTTTATTTTGATGTGTATGAGTTTTATTTTGGACACGCCCAAAACTTATGGAAAATGGTAAGTGCTACGATTCCTGATGGCAAGAAAACAGTTTTTTGCTCAAAAATTGTTGACCAGCTGATTATTTATTTAGTCCATGCGATGGTTGGTGAAAAATATATTGAAAGAAACGCATTTAAAAAGGCATTAAAAGGCATTGTCCAAAATGAAACGATGAGGACATTAATTACGCATTATGTCCGGGCAAATCCGGAATATAGCGTGCTGATTCCCTTTTTCATAAAGAATAAATGCCATCACTTGCTTTATTTTGCGCTAAAGGACCGGGCAAAAAAATACCGGAAAACCCGCAAGGTGGCAAATGAAATCAAATCAATTTACTGGAGGAAAACCCGAATCTATGATTCGGGATTTTGAAAGGGCGTGTGTAATATAGTAATGACTAGCGGGCAAAGTATATATGAGAGCCTGGCCGATGAAAAGTCACGGCAGATTTTTCTTTTGCGGAAACGGTTTGCGATGGCAGAGCAAGTTGATTTCGGCGCGGTTTTTGACGGCCGTCCTTTTAAAAGGATCAATGAGCTGATTAAAAAAATCGGCTCAAAATCCTATTGCTGTTATGGGGCAGGGGAGGGGTGCCGGGTCTTGCTGGGGATTTTGAAAAGCCATGGCTTGCTTGGAAACTGCCTTAAGATTTATGACAGCAACATATCCCTAAGCGGAAAAATGATTGAGGGAATCCCGGTTGCCGGGTTTGGTGAAAAGGCAGCCGAAAGGGCAGAGTTAGGCATTATGACCCCTTACTCTTATTCGGTTACTGATAATATGGAAAAAATGTTGCTCGCGATGGGCATTCCCCCAGAGAAAACGCTGAAATTTAGTGATTATTATGCAATAAATGATATTGAAATGTACTTTGACCCGCTTATCATAAAAGAATTTGGCGGAAAGGAAATTTTTGTTGACGGCGGCTGCCTTGACTTTAAGACCAGCATCAATTTTTTAAGGCATTGCCCTAATGCGCATAAAATCTATGCTTTTGAGCCAAATGGCGAGCAAGTAGCGGTGATAAACCAAAATATAGGAAGAACAGGCTTCCAAAATGTCCGGGTAATCGAAGCGGCTTTATGGGATCATAATACAGAATTAAGCTTTGCGGTGACGGACTATAAAAGCGGGGGTAAAATTTCAACGGCAGGTGAAAATACCATCAGCGCGTTTTCGCTTGACAGCATTGTTGAAGCCGATGAAGAAATCACGTTCATAAAGTTAGATGTTGAGGGTGCGGAACTTAACGCGCTAAAAGGGGCTTCGGAAACGATCAAAAAATATAAGCCCAAGCTAGCGATATCCGTTTACCATAAACCAATGGATTTCATTGATATCTCCGGCTACCTAAAATCCCTTGTTCCGGATTATGAATTATTTTTCCGGCATTATACGACCTTTGATTCGGAGACGGTCCTTTATTGTAGGTGAGGGCTGGTTTTTTATTTTATTATGTGGTAGACTAAAGATATAGATTTAAAATTTGAAAGGGAGTTTTAACGGACAGCAAATAGTTTATAATGGAATAAAAGCAAAAAAGAGGTTATATGTACCAAGCGATTGAATTATTTGCCGGTGCGGGCGGATTGGCTTTAGGAATTGAAAAAGCTGGCTTCGAAACGATTGGGCTAGTCGAATTTGATAAGGATGCGTGTGCTACTTTACGCAGGAATAGGCCGAAGTGGCGCGTTATTTGTGATGATATTGCCAATATATCAGATTTGGATTTAGAAGATTATTTTTTAATTAATAAAGGTGAGCTAGATTTATTGTCGGGCGGCACTCCCTGCCAGTCTTTTTCATATGCTGGCAAGAGATTAGGGTTAGAGGACGCAAGAGGAACTCTTTTTTATCACTATGCGGTTTTTTTAGAGAAGCTTCAGCCTAAAATGTTTTTATTTGAGAATGTAAAAGGCTTGCTCACACATGATAAGGGCAAAACATATAAAATAATCCTTGATATATTTGAAGAAACAGGTTACTCAATTCAGAATAGAATAATGAACGCATGGGATTATGGCGTGGCACAAAAGAGAGAACGGTTAATAACAATTGGCATTAGGAAAGATCTTAGTAAAGCCATTAGATATGATTTTCCAAAACCGCATAAATATAAACCCCTTTTAAGTGATGTTTTGAAAGATGTTCCTCTAAGCATTGGTGTTCATTATGGCGAGAACAAGAAGAAATTATTTGAACTGGTCCCGGCAGGAGGGTATTGGCGCGATATTGACCCGGTAATTGCAAAAGCATATATGAAAAGCTGTTGGGATATGGAGGGAGGCAGAACTGGTATTTTGCGCCGGATGAGTTTGGATGAACCATCACTGACAGTATTAACATCACCTTCGCAAAAACAGACTGAGCGGTGTCACCCATTAGAGGCCAGGCCATTTACGGTCAGAGAAAATGCACGTTGCCAAAGTTTTCCCGATGAGTGGGAGTTTTGCGGCAATACGGGTTCACAGTACAAGCAAGTAGGCAATGCAGTACCTGTTAATTTGGCATTTGAGGTAGCAAAAAAAATACATGAAGCATTGGAGGAACAATCTGATGAAATGGAAACTGGATTTTATTTCGGAAGAGAATTTCACGAAGCATATCCAAGCATATATTGAAAAGTATGGCGAAAATCTGGAATCATTTGATGTTGTAAGATTTAATAAAAATATTATTGACCCAATTAAGCTTATTTTTGATAAAACAGTTTATCGCTCCACTTGGGATGAAATAATTAGCAGCGAAATCTTTCGGCAACGCGATAAATCCAATAATAATGACATCGGTTATTTTCATCAGAGAATTTTTCAATACATAGATAATTGCAGAGTCCCCGATGCTGGCTGGGATGTCATTTTTGAAAGCGAAAAAGGAATTGACATAACTGGCAATGGGGATATAAAGCATATGATTTACGTTGAGATGAAGAACAAGCACAATACAATGAATTCATCATCAGCTAGCCATACGTACAACAAAATGCGAAATCAGGTTATGGATGATGATGACTGCGCCTGTTTTTTAGTAGAGGCCATAGCCAAAAAATCACAGAACATAGTCTGGGAAACGACAATAAAAAAGGAAAAGAAACGCCATAACCTAATAAGAAAAGTCAGCATAGATAAATTTTATGCAATAGTAACAGGCCAAGATGACGCATTTTTTCAGATGTGCATGATTCTGCCGGAAATTATTGAAAAAGTAGTAAAAAGCGGTGAAATTACGAAAATGCCAAAAGATGAAGTTAAGGAAAATTTGCAAAGCATTGCTAATTATTTTGATGTGAAGCAAGAAAGCCTGGCAACTTCAATGGCAGTTTATATGCTTGGATTCAGCGATTATGCTGGGTTTAGCGAGTTGCTTAAAAATGATGATGATTTAGCAAGCAAAAATAAGTTAAGACGCATATACGAATATGCAAAGAATTTGAATTTGTGATTCTCCCCACGTTTCCATTATTTTCTTTTCTTTATTATGAGCTTCGGGTTATACTAATAGAGTTCCAATCTTGATTCCAGCTTCATTCTAGCATTTCAAAAAATAAGTAGATTTTTATCAGAAATTATGATAAAATCGTATGAAATGAAGACAAAAGCATTCCTATAGAGAATGAAATTTGAACTTTGACAAAATAAATAAAATCTCCCAGTATGATGTATGTGAGTCTAGTGGGACTTAATACATCAGAAAACAAGGAGATTTTA